>Ga0207132_1019_pt1 | contig 33479 bp, 36 predicted proteins | sample Alteio_BWMinHeat_14_FD_153554 | JGI IMG/M metagenome (GOLD analysis project Ga0207132, IMG submission 153554) | Enriched cells from forest soil in Barre Woods Harvard Forest LTER site, Petersham, Massachusetts, United States -... | ecosystem: Environmental > Terrestrial > Soil > Temperate forest >...
CCAGAACCAGATCAGCAATGTGCAGGCCAGTCCCGCGGAAAGTCCAAACACATTGAGAAAAGTAAATTGCCTGTCCCTGATCATATTGCGCCAGGCGATTTTGAAGTAGTTTTTAATCATTCAATAATCTTACTGGGAAGGAAATTGCTCTGAGTTTTAATATAAAAATCATTCTTACGCTGATAGGTATAACCATTCTCACTGGCTTGCTTTCGGGCAGTTATCCGGCATTATATCTTTCAGGTTTTAATCCGATTTCTATTTTGAAAGGAAGCCTTCAAACTTCCCTGGCAGAGTTATTATCCCGCAGGGGTCTTGTTGTATTTCAATTTACATTGTCAGCTCTGTTGATCGTTTCAGTTCTTGTCGTTTACCGCCAGGTTCAGTTTGTACAAAGCACAAATCCCGGTTATAATAAGGAAAATGTTGTTCGTTTTAATTCTGAAGGAAATGTATTAAAAAGCGAAGATGTTTTTATGGATCAGATTAAAAAAATTCCCGGTGTGGTGAATGCCTGTTATACATGGCACGAAATGATCGGAAGGAATTATGGTGATTACAACCTGAGCTGGGATGGAAAGAATCCCAATGAAGCAGTTTATCTGGAAGGATTTGGAGGAAGTTATGGTTTTATAGAAACGATGGGAATGCAAATGGCATCCGGCAGGCCTTATTCAAAAGCATATGGGGACGAAACATCTAAAATAATACTGAATGAAGCCGCCATTAAAATGATGCATATTACAGATCCTATTGGAAAAACAGTACATTATGGAAATAATCCCAGACAAATTATCGGCGTCGTAAAGGATTTTCATTATGAATCATTACATGAAGTGGTAAAGCCTTGTTTTATTACACTCGACGCACCCGGCAATATATGGCACAAAATGATGGTGAGGATTAAGGGCGGGGACCAGGAGGCAACCCTCAATGCCATCAGACATCTCTACGAATCCTATAATCCGGGATTCCCTTTCGATTATAATTTTCTTGATGAAGCCTATCAGAAACAATATCTCACAGAAACAAGGGTGGGCATACTCTCAAGGTATTTTGCAGGACTGGCCATTTTAATTTCCTGTCTTGGTTTATTTGGCCTGGCAACATTTACCGCACAAAAAAGACGTAAGGAAATTGGCATTCGTAAAGTAGTGGGCGCTTCAGTGAACAGTATTGTGGTCATGTTATCGAAGGATTTCCTGAAACTGATATTGGTTTCTGTTATCATTGCATTCCCACTGGCATGGTGGTTCATGCATCAATGGCTTCAGTCATTTGCTTACCGTGTGGATATAGGACCAGAGGTTTTTTTGATTACTGGCATGTGTGTTGTTTTCATTACATTGCTAACGATCAGTATTCAGGCACTTAAAGCAGCGCTGGTGAATCCGGTTTCAAGTTTACGCTCAGAATGAGCGTGAACTAACCTAAAGCCTAAGGCTTAAAGCCTAAAACTAGTGTGAGGGTATTTTGCCCGCCGAAGTGAAACGCAGGCGGGTCAGAGTGTGAGAATATTTGTACATTTATATATATGAAAAAGTACCTGGGTGTATTGAAATTTTTCTTTCCAATGGGGCTGACATGGAAAGACTTTAAAGATATTCTTACATCCCTGAAATAAATATTAATCCGCTCTATGCGCTTTTGATCTAATCCCTGCAAGCGCAAAGAAACTCGATGTCAAATATCAAATCCGAATTTTCACCTCAACTCTATGCACGTGCTGGTGGTACAGCATATTTGATTCTTATAGTGGCGGGGCTTATTGGTGAAATGTTCATCCGTAACAGGTTGATTATTTCTGGCGATCCAGCAGGAACTGCGCACAATATTCTCATGCATCTGCTGCAATGGCGAATCAGCATTGCCAGCGATCTGATAATGCATATTTGCGATGCTGTTGTTGCGATGGTTTATTATGTGTTGCTTAAACCAGTAAATAAAAACCTGGCCCTGGTAGCTTTATATTTAGGATTGGTACAAACGGCCGTATTGGTTGCCAACAAAATGAACCTCGTAATGCCATTGCTGTTTTTAGGCAATAGTGCTTATCTCAATTCTTTAGATCCTCATACGTTGCAGACGCTCGCTTACTTGTCAGTCGCCGCACACGATTATGGCTTTGGAATTGGTCTGATATTTTTCGGTTGCGAATGCCTGATAGCCGGATACCTCATTTTTAAATCTGGGTATTTCCCGCGCATTCTCGGCATAATGATACAAATCGCCGGGATTTGTTATCTGGTGAATAGTTTTGCGCTGATCCTTTCGCCCGCCCTGGTACATGCATTGTTCCCTGTCATCCTGCTTCCATCCTTTATCGGCGAATTATCTATGTCCCTCTGGCTGTTGTTCAAAGGTGTCGACCTCACCAAATGGAAAGAACGTGCAATAGCAAACGCTTGACTTATTCAATTATCCCTGCCAGCTTGCAAAAGCAAGAATCATCACGCCTGTCAAAAGGACTGCCGCAATTAAATAGACAATGATTGATTCGCTAACCGGTAATGAGGACTCGTTTTTCATAGATTCGGACTTTGTCATAGAATATCATTTTTATGTTCAGTATATAAAAACAACTATGATGCCAGAAATTGGCATTCCAAGTTACTCATTATGAGCAGGTTATAAAGATAAAAATCGTCCGAATCCTGGTCCAGAATCAATTTCAAATTCTACCCTTCAGATTTAAATCCTCAGTCCATTTTTTTGCAGAAATAAAAAAGAGTGTGGTGGATGCGACACTCACCAATATTATAATTGACATCGCCCATCGCAAAGATTCAACACCAATGGAAGGTGCAAGAAAATCACTGATCATACCCACTACCAGGGGGCCAAAACCGAGACCAATGAGGTTCAGCACAAGGAATAAAATAGCAGAAGAAAGCGCACGCATCGATGCAGGCACAAGACTGTGTACCACAGCTATGGAAGGCCCCAGATACATACTGTGCAGAGAAGCACACAAACCTAAACAGACAACAGAAAAAAAAGTATTCTGCAGGAAAAGTGCTCCCGCTGCAAAGAAAATGGATGCGATAATTGCATAAGCCGGAATTTTCAGATACCAGCGTTTGTCTTTTTTTCCAAAATAATCTGTCAGCCAGCCACCCGCGAACGTACCTATCCCACCACCGATCCCAAAGATCAGTCCGAGTAAAACACCGATTTCGGAATTCTTCATCCCATGAAGCCTCGAAAGGAAAGAAGGGGCCCAATTGACAAGGCCGTAAATGCAAAAGACATGCAGGCCTGTTGCTAATGCCAGGTAAACAAATGTTCTTGTTGAATACAAAAACTTTATCACCTCACCCGGTGAATGAGCCTTGCTAACCAGCGCATCACCTGCATCCGTTGCACCTCTGCGTGGTTCTTTTACTGTAGTATAAAACAATAAGGAGAAAATAATTCCCGGAATACCCAAAGCAAAAAATGCTGCTCTCCATCCGAGATGCTGGTTTAAATAACCGCCCATTAAAAATCCTACCAATATTCCAATATATATTCCTGTTGAATAGATTGAAAGAGCCGTTGCCCTTTTTTCAGGCTTGAAATAATCGGAAATCATAGCATGGGCAGGCGGGCTTCCCCCCGCTTCGCCAACTCCAACGCCAATACGTGCAAGTAACAATTGGATAAAATTCCGGGCCATGCCAGAGAAGGCTGTCATTACACTCCACAATCCTAAAGACATGGCTACAATATTTCTGCGGTTTCTTTTATCTGCAAGGCTGGCAATAGGAATGCCCAGGGTTACATAAAATATTGCAAACGTAAATCCCGACAGCAAACCAAGCTGTGTATCTGAGAGGTGTAATTCTTTTTTTATGGATTCCTGTAGGATTACAAGGAGTTGCCGGTCCACAAAATTGAAAACGTAAACCAATGTCAGCATCACCAGAACATAATTCCGGTACAGTTCACTGCTTCCCGAATCGTTTAAGGGTTCCTTGTTTTGCATAAAGACTTTTACCTAGTCATTAATCGCCTGATAAACCAACGGCTTGAAAGCTTTATCAGTATCAACAACATGCGGTCCCCACATTTGCCGGTATATGATGACAAACATGTCCTCTTTCGGATCCACCCAATAAGAAGTTGAAAATACGCCACCCCAGGAATAAGTACCTGCCTGACTAGGTCCCAGCCTGCTTCCATTTTCACTTATTATAGAAAAATTGAAACCAAATTTATTTTCAGAAGTAATACCATTGAGATTTACAAACAGGTCGCCAATTTGATTCACGGTCATCATACGCACTGTATTGTGCGCTAAGAGGCGAACCCCGTTATACGTTCCGCCATTTAGTAACATTTGCAGGAGTATCGCATAGTCGTAAACGGTAGACACCAGACCGCCACCTCCTGAAAAATAATCGGTCTTCTGAAGAGGATAATTCATATCAAGGTATCCCCCAAAAGTCTTTCCTTGTTTTTTAATTGTTCCAGTCGAATCCTGATCAAAGAAATTCACCAGCCTGGAGCCTTTTTCTGCTGGTAAATTAAAATAGGTATCCGTCATCCTGAGCGGTTTGAAAATTCGTTTCGCAAAAAAGTCTTCCAGCGGCATGCCTGACCATATTTCAATCAAATATCCCAGCACATCCGCATTCAGTCCGTACATCCATTTTTCTCCCGGTTGAAAAAAGAGAGGCAGCGTGCCCAGTCGGTTCATCACATCCGAAAGTTTTTGATTTCTTACTCCAACACCACCCGTAATAGCATATTTGGCATAAATAGCATTTTCTCTTGGCGTGCCGATGGCAGGATAACCAAGACCCGACACATGCGTCAGCAAATCACGAATGGTGACGGGCCGCCTCGCCGGAATGGTAGTATAAGACGTGTCTTTGAAATCGAAGGTATTTAGCACCTGTTGATTCGCGAAGGATGGGATGAATTTTGAAACCGGATCATCCAGTGAATATTTTCCTTCTTCCCATAATATCATGGCTGCTACCGTGGTGACGGCTTTTGTTTGCGAGGCAATACGAAAGATCCCGGTTTTGTCGAGCGGCGCTTTCGTATCCGGATCATTATAACCATATGCCTTATAGAAAACAATTTTGCCTTTGCGCGCTATCAAAGCAACAGAACCGTTTACCCATTTCTTTTTCACCCAGTCATTCATATTTGAATCCAGTCGGGCAAGTCGGGTTGAGGAAAATCCACCTGCCGCAGGATCGGCAACAGTCAGGATTTTTGATTGTATTTGAGCATGAGCGTTAAACGCAAACAGCATAAGCAGGAAGAACATGTGACGATGCATAGCTTTTTAGTTAGTGATCAAAAATAGACAATTAATAAATCCGGCTGTACTTATGTAAATTCATTGCGCGAATAAATCATCTATTTTGCCAGCATTCCTGCAATCAAACTGCGAATCAGAAACAGTATTTAAAATCTAAGAGAATGAGACTAAAAGAAAAAATTGCCCTAATCACAGGGGGAGCTAATGGAATAGGCCTTGCCACCGCAGAGCGGTTCGCGAGAGAAGGTGCAAAAATTATTTTGTGGGATGTATCCGATCAGGGCAATGATGTGGTGAACCGTTTAATAAAAGAAGGACATGAAGCCATTTTTAAAAAAATATCTGTTACAAATATGGAAGAAGTGGAAAAAGCGGTTGCGGAAGCCCGTGAACATTTTGGACGTATAGATATTCTGATCAACAATGCCGGTATCACGCGGGACAGGACCCTGCTTAAAATGTCGAAACAGGAATGGGATGATGTCATCGCCGTGAACCTTACAGGTGTTTTCAATTGCACGCAGGCTGTCGCTCCCATTATGAAAGCGCAAAATTATGGTCGTATCGTGTCGGCATCTTCCAATGTTGCCATCCGTGGTAACTATGGACAAACTAACTATGTTGCAACCAAATCAGCCATTATTGGCATGACGAAGGTATGGGCGATGGAACTCGGTCGCTTTGGTATCACCGCCAACTGCATCGCACCAGGGTTTATTCAAACTGCCATGACGGCTGCCATGCCCGAAGAAGTGCGTAACCAGAGTATCCCTCAGATACCGCTTGGCAAATGGGGGGTTCCGGATGATATCGCGAATGGTTATCTCTACCTGGCTTCTGATGAAGCATCCTTTGTCAGTGGAATATGTTTAACTATTGATGGAGGAGCGGCAAGGTGAGATGAAGTTTAAAATATTTATGATTCCTGGTTAAGCCATCCTCCCGTGAATCCAGCCTTGCGTAGGCCATTTCTAATATAAACGGATTGCTTAAAAATATTCCAAATTAATTGAGTCCTGAAATTCTCAATCATAATTACCATGGGACCTTCATTCAATCCAAATTTCCATGGAGAAACCCAGCCATATTCCTCCTTACCAGGAATTTTGTATACCGGATTAAAACTCGAATCAAAACCTTCAATGACAACATTCTTCTCCTTTAATCTTTTTATCGCGTGACGAACAGTACTTAGCACAATGTCGGGAGCAAAAGGTAAAGAAGCCATGACTGCCCATGGTGAAATCGTGCCGTCATCCGGTCCATAAGGCACTCCACGGGCGATGTAATCATAAAAGATTTTTTCCACGCCGTCAATCTTTAAAATGGCAGGTCCTGGTCCGTCACTTGCCGTAAAGCCCCAATTATTTTTACTATAATGTTTAAAATTGAGTGGATTCTTTATGGCATATTGTTGCTGGATATGGGTTGCACGACGACTATTTTCAAAATAATCAATTTTATATTTCCTGTTCAACTCGTCCTGTATACCCTGAAAATCAAGCCACAGGTGCGACATCTGGTGGATAAAAAGTGGTCCGGCATGTATGTAGCCGAAACCAAGTATGTCCACCCATTTAAAAGTAGATGTCCAGTTTTGATAACCTTTCGGATCAATGGGGAAAGTTGGCGAACCCAATGCAAGTACATACAAAATGATCGCTTCACAATATCCGTCACCCCAATAGTTGTTAAGAAAGCCGGACTCAGGTTTCCAGCCGTGACAAATGAACGTTCCTCCGTTTAAAGCCCATTGCCAGTCGACACGTTTGTAAAGGCTCTCCGCAAGGGTTCTAATTTCCTTTTCTAATTTATCCTCTCCTTTAAAATAAACAGCAGCAGTTAATACGCCGGCAATAAAAATGGCCGTATCTATGGTAGATAATTCGCATTCCCAGGCCCGCTTACCCGTATCCATTTGGAGGAAATGATAATAAAATCCTTTATAACCCATTGCATCCGCTTCCGGACCCTGATGACCCGCAAGAAAAAAATTCAGGATGGTAAGAATTTTTTTAATACCCTCTTCCCTTGAAATTAAATTTCTTTCAATACCCACCACATAACTACTGATTCCCAAACCGACAGCTGCTATACTGGAATGTGAATCCGGGCTGGATTTATCAGCGATCAGGCCGTTTGCCGGATTTAAATATTTAAGAAAATAATTAAAAGTTTGCGCCTGCAGGGTCTCCAACATTTCCATATCTGTATCTAAATACACTGCCATTTGAAGTTAATTTATGAATTTTCCCGATATATTCAATGATAGAAAAAGTTACTTTTCCTTTCTTACTATTTTTGCAATTCAATAATGCAAAAATTATATGAAAAAATATATGCTCACATTTTTCGGAGGGAATATGGCGCTCCGATATAATAATCTCGAAAAGGCGGATAAAGAGGCACAGGAAAAACATAAGGCCGCATGGGGCAAGTGGATGTCGGATCTTGTGAAAACAAAAAATTTAGAAGTCGGCTATCCATTAGAGTCAGAGGGAAAACGGATTGATTCTGATGGAACTCAGGCTTATCATTTCCCCGATACTACAGAAGGTGGTTTTATCATAATTAAAGCGGAATCGATCGATCAGGCTTCAGAAATTGCGCGGTCATCTCCTATTATAAAAAATGGCGGATACATTCTTGCGCGTCCTTGCGGAGAATTGAATTAGATTGAACGATATGTAAGACCCTTCGGGCACAAATGAAGCACGGTATAAATTTGGATATATACATGCGCACATAAAGATTTTATCTTAATTAAATAAGTAGATTATGTTGTTCTTAAGTATTCTATTTTGGGCATTTTTAGCGTCATATATCGTTCACATCATTGACGAAACCTTGCTTAATGGCGGCTTTGTTAAATGGATCGCGGATAATTTTTGGCCGACGTATAACATAAGGATGTTCTTCTGGTTCAATGCTGCTTTTATTGGAGCAATCGCCGTAAGCAATATCATGTTTGATAGTTTTGGTGGCCATTGGGTTATCCTGCCAATTTTCTTCGCCGCAGGATTTGTCACCCATGTTCTGACTCTTCACTTATATTGGACTATTCGTCTCAACACCTACTCACCGGGCCTGGTTACAAGCATTCTTTATGTAGTCATCTTCTATCTTCTGATCAAATACGGTGTTGGTGGCCATCTCATCCACCGTAAGGATTTCATCATCGGAACAGTGGCAGGCATTGCAGTGCTGGGTACTTTCCTCACTGTGGGGCCAACTGTTCTTTTTCCAAGAATCATGCATCGCCATCATTAGTGAGTTATCACTTCCAATATTGTAGAAATTCCGTAAGAAGCAAAAAATTAAACTAGCGAAAAGCCTTTCTCATCAATTTTCCAATGGCCACAAACAAAAGTGAGAGCAACAAAAATGCAATAATCAATCCGGCATCATTTAGAAATACCTTAGAATATCCAAGATCATTTACATCGATAAAAGGATATGGATAAAATCCGGATAACGCACCCCTGGTTAATACATACAGTAGATAAATTAACGGATATATCATCCAGGGTAAAATACTTTTCCATTGTAATTCAGATTTGGGCACAAATATTAACCAATATAAAATAGTTAATATTGGAATAAAAGAATGAAGTAATTCATCAACAATTAGCTGGAGTCCCATAGGATTCCATAAGTGTCGTAAAAGTATATTATATGCTATCCACACAAAAGTAATATAAGCCGTGACAGCGGTTGACACCCTGGGCTGCGAGAAGAATTCTCCCAGCCTGGATTTAGGTCTGAGTAAAATAATAGTAAAACTCAAAGCAACAAGAATATTGGTAAGAATGGTAAAATAACTAAAAAACCGAATGGTTATTTCGGCTACAGGAATTGTGCTGTTAACAATATTGAGATAAAACTGGGATATGACTGAGAACCATCCGATAAAGGCACATACACTTAAATATATTTGTTTTGCCTTTAATAGTTTTCCCATTTTCCAAGATCATTTTTTTGAATAATCCTCGTAGTATAATCAAACTATAAGCAAATGCTGATGCCTGAACTGAAGACCCAGCCAAATTCTTCTTCAGTACTCACACTCGTTGATCTTCTCAGGTTTTTAAATGAATTATCATTATGAGGATCATAGCCGACACGCCAACGGCTGTTAAAATCCAGGTCGTAGTAAACTCCGGCAAATATGCCCAACTGAAATTTTTTCGTTTTCAACGGATACCAGAACACTTTTATCGCAGGTTCAGTAATAAACCCATTCCTGCGCAGGGATAATGTGGTATTATATTTTTTTGCCAAACTATCCAGAGAAGGTGGCATATTACCGGTTAGTACAATGCGGTCAAAATGTTCTCCCAAAGCGAGACCTGCGAGAATCCAAAAATTTTTAGTCTCGAAGAAACGGCGATATACACCTAACAGCAAATCCGCGGTACTGATATCCTGTTTTGATACAATGGTTCCAGCATTTAAACTGTAAATCATTTTACCTCCTGAAGGCATGCCTGCGAACTCAATCCTCAGGCCCACGGGGATATTCTGCGGAGCTGTATAACCATATTTATTAAGAAAATTATTTATTCTGGGATCTTTGGTAGTATAAAAAGTAGTACTCGCATTAAACATGAGCACAAATGCATGATTAGCAGGATCATCATGTTTATTCAATTGTAGCCCATTCCTGTTTTCATAATTTGAATCAGTATCTACTTTATTCTGAGAAAAAAGTATTGCAGGCAGTAAAACAATAACCAGGGTGAATAATCCCTTATTCATAATACAAAAGTATACAACAAATTGCTTATAAGGCGGCTTTATAGAGCATATTGCCGAACTTTGTGTAGTTATATAACCAAATCTTTCTTCAAAATTAGAATCATGTCATTTCAGGCCTATATAGATAACATTAAAAAAAAGACAGGTAAATCACCTTCTGAATTTAAGAAATTAGCCGAACAGAGAGGATATTTAGAAAAAGGAAAACTTAAGTCGACAGTTAAAGCCGGAGAAATTATAAAATGGCTGAAGGAAGACTTCGATCTGGGTCACGGACATGCTATGGCTATTTATGCAACGTTTAAAGGGATGAAATAAAGTTTATACTTTTTCATGGATTCGTTGACCACAGACTTACGTTTTTTACCAGTGCACGACGCGGTAACTTAAGATGAGCCAAAATCATCTCCGCAAAATCTTCAGGTTGCAATACTTTCTCAGGATCACCATCCGTTAACTTGAGTTCCCTGGCCAGGGGAGTCGATACAGTGCTTGGATTTACAGTGAATACCCTGATTCCTGATGAACGCACTTCCATCATCAGGGATTCCGAAAGACCAACCAAACCAAATTTCGATGCACTGTATGCGCTGGTATTTGAAAATCCTTTGAGTCCGGCTGTTGAAGATACGTTGACAATATCTCCATTTTTTCTTGCAAGCATGGCTGGCAGCACTTCGTGAATACAATAATAGGATCCCAGCAAATTGGTTTGGATTATACGTTCCCATTCTTTAACGGGTAGCTCCATAAAGTTGCCCATCTTTGCGATGCCTGCATTATTGATAAGAATATCTATTTGACCAAATTCCCGAATGAACGCACTAATTGCCTTCGATACTGCTGAATAATCCGATATATCAGCTATTTGAAATGAAGCCCTGATTTCCGAATTTAATTTATTGGCTTCTGACAATAGTCCAATGAGATCCTTTTCGGTTCTGGAAATAAGCGCCAGGTTTATACCTTCTGCTGCAAACGCCAATGAAATAGCGCGACCCAGTCCCTTGCCGGCTCCGGTAATCAGTGCAGTTTTCCCTTTTAGAGATTCCATTTTTTCTGTGAAGATATTATCAGAATATCAATCTGTTTGCTAAAATTAGTTTCGGCGGGTTTGAATTTGAAAGTAGTTCTGGTTAATTCACCTTCCGAATGCTTCCCCTATTCGAAAAGTAATACTATAATCACCTCTTCCCTTAGCAACATCAACACCGATATTTACTTTTTCGGAAGGAAGCATTCTGAATCGCAGGCCCGCACCTACTCCGGGTAGCAGTTGATTATCAGGAATGTCAGAAAATTTTGCAACTGCGGTGGCAATGCCTGCAAAAGCCACGAGGCCCCATTTTCCGTAAAAATTCCATCGATATTCCGCCTGTAGCGTATATACCTGGTCGTTACGGTATTTACCTTCCGAATATCCCCGAATGTCATCGCCGCCAACAACGGTTTGTCCTTCAAAAGGAACATTACCGGTTGCAATGTTGAAAGTGGCGCGAGCTACCAAAACTTCTTTGTTATCAGTCTTTCCAAGCTTAAAAAACTGATTATAAGTTACGATATATCGTACAAAATTATAGTCGCTGCCAATCCAGCTTCCGTAAAACTGGTTTTTAAAATTCAGGAACATCCCCTTTGTCGGATACTGAACATGGTCACGTGTATCGTTGCTGAAAATATAACCTATGCTGTTCAGGTTGTTTTTTTGCACTGAATCCTGGCCATTTGCACCTGGAAAACTAAAAGTTACTGAGGATTTGATAAATGAAGCCGTGGGACCAAAGTAAAAACGTTTGAAAATATTTCGCTGTACCTGCAGTACTACAAGGTTTGCTTTTGTTGAATAGTTTGAGAAATTTCCGGTCGATGTAACCGGATCTTCGAGATAGAATTGAAAGTTTATATCCAAACTGCCTGCTGCTGCACGTATACGCCAACGGTCCTCAGCAAGATAGAATTGTGAATAGAGAAATAGGGCATAGCTTTTCTGTTCAGTATAAATTCCGGCGATGCCTGAATTGGAAGAAGGAGAGATGGTATCCTTCTTATTTATTTTATAGTAATTGGATACGACGGCTCCTAAAATTATTCCCTGCGTGCGGTTGTAATTAAACATGGGAATGGCTGCAATACCATTCATTTTCTTCCTGGATGAGGTTGAATCCTGACCATGAGCGAAAGCATACATAAAGAATAATAAGAAAAGGAGTTTTGTAAATTTTTGTATCATATACATAGATTTATCTCCTAAATACTTTGCTCCCCTATTTTTATTCATCAGGACTACGTATACTCAGATATAACTTCTAACCTGATGATGTGGCAGTCAATTACAATTTACTGATATTACCCCTATAAACATGCTTGTCATTGCAGGAGTGACTTGCCCGTCTCATTCTTAAAGAAAGAGTCAGCGAATTAATTTATATTTGTATGCTCATAATATATCAGTGCATATATCAATTGTTATGTATCTTATTTAGAGGCATAAATCAGATCTCAGGATTTTGAAACTGTATTCAAAATTTAAGCTATGAGATATTTGGTCCTTTTTCATTTTTTATTGATGTTTATTGCCTGCAGTCAGGAAACTAAAAAATCAATACCGGATTCCCGAGTCGTTGTTACACCCACTCCCAAGGCTAATGCAGACAGTCTCGAATCATATGAAATAAATGCAAGTGGTGACAGCGTTCCCTATTTTCATTGGGCTGCTGATGATGATATATTAGGATTGGAAAATACAGCATTCGGCGATCTGGATAGCATGATAGCCCGGGGGTATATTCGTGTACTTGTCCCCTATTCAAAAACCTACTATTATGTTGAAGGGATGAAAAGATATGGTCTTGCCTTTGAACTGGTCAATCTATTTGAAAAGGAACTGAACAAACAATTGAAATATTATCCTCCAAAAATTCGCATCATTTTCATACCTGTCAGCCGCAAACATATTCTGCCCCTACTAACTGGCGGACATGCCGACATGATCGCCTCCGGATTTACAATAACACCGGAAAGAGAGAAACTGGTCGATTTCTCATCGCCCACGGTGACTGGTATAAAGGATATTGTAATAGGCGGACCTTCGGCGCCGTCTATTCGCACCATTGCAGAACTATCAGGTCAACATGTATTTGTGCGGGAAAACTCCAGTTTTCAATCTTCCCTCATAAGACTAAATAATTCGTTTCGGAAAGCAGGTCTCAAACCCATGTATATCGACTTCACAGATCCTTATCTTGAGTCAGAGGATATGCTTGCCATGGTAAATGAGGGTTTGATTCCCTTCACGATAGTTGCTGAAGATTTAGGAATGTTATGGGAAAGTGTTTATAGTAGCCTTAAAGTTTACAAGAACATCGCCGTGGACAGTAACTTATCCTATGGTTGGGCATTCAGGAAAAACTCTCCAAATTTGAAATCTGTGGTCAATCGATTCGTGAGTACAATCAGAAAAGGAACCATGACCGGAAATATGATCTATGATAAATTCCTGAAAAATAAAGGTCGGTTACGGAACACCAATAGCCGGGAAGCTTTGGCAGATTTGGATAGATTTAAAACCCTGTTTAAAAAATATGGAAAAACCTATTCTCTGGATTGGTTGTTATTGTCGGCCCAGGCATTTCAGGAATCTCAGCTTAAGCAACAAACGGTGAGCCATATGGGTGCGGTTGGTGTAATGCAGTTACTGCCTTCCACCGCTTCTCATCCTCCAATCAATATCTCCAATATCAAAAATGCCGACAATAATATCCACGCAGGTGTAAAATACATGCGCTATTTAATTGATAAATTTTATGCCAGGGAACAAATGGATTTTCTGAATGAAGAACTTTTTGCACTGGCGGCTTATAATTGTGGTCCAGGTAATGTCAGAAAATTAAAAAGAGGAGCCATGAAAAGAGGGCTGGATCCAAATGTATGGTTTGATAATGTAGAAATATTAGCTGCGCAACATATCGGGAGAGAAACGGTCCAATATGTAAGTAATATCTACATGTACTACAGATCTTACCAGGCCCTTCAACGTTATAAAGATTTACGAGAAAAGAAAATGGCTCTCAAATAATGTTAGGGAAAAATAGAATAACTTAAAGAAAACATTGGGTAATAAAAAGGCTGCCCCTCCCAAAAGAGTGTAAAGCAGCCTTGAAAATACAAACCAATGAAAATTATCAGCTCGCTTTCTTTTTAAACCGTTTTAATGCTGAATTTTATAAGTAACCGGAACGGTAACTTTTGAACTTACCATCTGACCATTTTCTTTAGCCGGATGCCATCTCGGTGATCCCATTAGAACAGATTTAGTTTCTTCTTCCAGGCCCCCTCCAAGATGTGTTCCCGGGATTTCAACTTTCGTAACATTTCCTAAACTGTCCAGGTAAACTTCAGCAAACACCGTACCCTCAATTTGGTATTTCAAAGCATCATCGGGGTATACTACAGTTTTGTTTATATATGCCGCCAAAGCTGCATCGCCGCCAGGATAGGCAGGCTTTTGAGAAGGTATAAAATATACATACTCCTTTGTATGTATAACCACAGGTGGTGCATTCTTTGCTGCCCGTGGTTGTTCCAAAGCTTCATGAGTTGGCATTGGTGGTTCGCTGTACATTTCCACTTCATTTTTACCTTGTTTTTTCGGTTTAGCAGAAGTCATTTTTGTTTTTTTTCGTGCTGCCAGATATTCACGGGTAATAGCAGCGCTATCAACTGGCGGTGGTGCCTCTGCTACCGTGGCTGTGTCTTTTGGCACAGCAGCATTTGTATCAGTTGCGGCCTTTGCTGAATCGGTTGTCGATGTAGTAGATCCGGTTCCGTTATTACAGGCAGAAGCCAGTACAAACATCCCGCAGGACATCATTAACATTTTAACATTCATGTCTTTGGATTTAATTGTGATTTTAATTTGGTAATTAATAGTGCCTATAAAGATTAGTGACGTGAAATCATGTCCAGGTATAAAAATTTACCTGATTGAGTTTGAGTGCAGATATATTATTTGATAGCTTTCTGTACGGATCACTTAGCAGGAAGAATAATGACCGTTTTATTATATCGCGGAACTAGCACCTAAATTTAAAATAATAAATTATTATAAAAAAAATGAATAATGGATCGTTGCAATATTTAAAGCGACGAAATTGTATAGAATTTCTCAGGACTTATGGTTTATTGAGCACGTGTTCCATCGGAATAATATTAATTTTTTCCCCAGCATCAATTGTAGTGCCCAGATTCACACCTGTTAGATTTAATGGATTGCCTGCCGCATTACTAATACCTCCTTTCTGCAATTGTGCCGCGTCTAGTTTTCCGGGTACGATACTGCTCTTCAGCATATTGGAAAGTTGTTGAACATTTGCGGGATTTTTAAGGTCACTTAAAGCTGATGGAGTCATCGCATCGAAGGCATGATCAGTCGGGGCAAGCAAAGTAAAGGGTTCCTTTACAGCATTACCCATCAATTTGCTTAATCCGGGTGTTTTTAGCAGACCACTTATAGTAGACAAATTAGGGGTAGCTCATAATGCAGTCATCAGTGAAGAACCTTCAGTCAATGGTTTAGGAGAACCGCAACCTTCAAAGAATGAAACGAAAATGATACAGACTGATAGTAATGTTACTACGTTCATCTTTTTCATAACTCATTGATTTATATGGTTAAAAATTAGAAAAACATAGAGAAAGGGCAGACTAATGCTGCTAAGTTCTTTAAGACTTTGCCACCTTGCGAGAAATGCTTATTCCGGAGAATCCGTTAAGCCAATGACATGTACTAAAGAGTAAGGAACTATTTTAGTACCTATGGTGATTCTTTCTTTTCTTTCACTCCACCAACCGGAAAAGAAACATAAACAAACAAGCCGCTGTTCTGCTGGCTACCCGACATGGTTTTCATAACATCTATAAAGCCGTAGTAATAACGAATACCAATTCCCATCCCATTGTCTCTTTTTAATTTCATTACCAGCCCTATGACAGCTCCAAAGTCAAACCGGGTATATTCATTTTCCACTTTTTTAATAAACTCCAGTTCACCACCGGCCATATCGACTTGAAAAATATCACTGACGTTTGTTCTTAAGCTCAGTTGGGGACCCGCTTCAGCAAACAACAAACCTTTGATCCGATATCTGAACAGCAAAGGCAAACTGATATAGGAAATTTCCCGGGTAATAGACCCGTTTTGGAAAGATGTATCCAGATTCGGGTCATTCAGATTATATACCGGAATGCTTTTCCCCCCAAAAGGTGATTTGGGTACAGCCTCAGGATGAAAAAACCAATTATCTGAAAGTTTTATATTGAAATAAAGTCCCAGGCCCAGGCCGGCCTTCCATTGCGCATCACTATTGCTTATATTTGAAAAATTAGGTCCTGCTAATAAACCGAATTCCAGTTTGTCAGAATTCAGTTTATCGCCAAACAATAATGCAATCAGGACCTGACTTTTCACCGGGACTTTTACTGACAAAAAAAGAACAATGAAAAATATGCTGAGTTGACTCTTTTTAAATCTGTATCTTCTCCCAAACATAAGTTTCAGTTATACATAGTTGTCAAATCAGGTCCTGATCTATATTCTAAAAAACAAAAAAACGGTAGTTTGCAGATAATAAAAAAGTATTTCTGTCACCTAAAAAACCTACTTCTGTTCTGAACACCCAACGCTTATTCACCTGAAATTGTCCCCCTGCGATCATATTCCATTCCTGACCGGGCCTTTTGTCCAGTGCATAGCGAACGATGGCTGATCCATCCGCAGCATTGATGTTTTCTATAATAGGTGTCAATACTTTGTCCGCAGCTTGCATCTTTATCTTATCCGCCGGATTATTTGGATTTAGTCCATTGTACCAGGTGTAATACTGATTTACGATTTCATCTTTTCTTTGCCAGACTTCCGGAGGCAATGCATCCGAGAGTTTTATTTCACCCACTGTACCCGCTCCAAATTGAGCACGCAGTGTACCCACCCAGAAACCTATATTCTTTTGAGGATGTTCCGCAAATTTAAAAGTATGGCCCAGTCGGAAACTCATTGTCTGAGCTGGTACCGGATTATCCAGTTTATCCGGTTTATTCCACGTCCAATTCAAATCTGCAGCCAAAAAGAAAAAGCCCAGGCCAAAAGCTCCTGTAAATCCAAACCCGACAGTTCTTACATTTTGGGTAACCACAGAGGTTAAAGTGACCGGTGTGCTGATATTCACTGTAGTAGTCGACGATCCATATCCGAATATCCCGTACAGATCCAGGAAAGGAAATATCCATAAATCGGGCCTCACATTAAAAGTATGGGCAGTAACATTATTTTTACCGAAGCCGATAAAATTTATAGGTGTTAATGGAATATTCTGGTTGTTTGTTTCTAACCCAAGTTGTAAGTTTTCTATAATCAATCCCTGATTCGCATAAAAATAATTTGTCATTATGCCCCCTGGATAGGAAATATCAACACCCATCTTATATGCCTTCTGGCCCCATATCGGGAAAGTATGATTATAAACTACTTTCTTCAAACTGTCAGTATAGTGTTGTTGTTTTTTTGACAGTTGAATCTGGTTGTATTGTGCAAGACCGCTGAACTTACCAGCAAGGAGAAACAGCACGAATATATATCGTTTCATTAGTTCAGAATATGATTTATCAATCCGGTTTCCATTTTAACCAGTTAAATCTTTCATTCCGGTTTTGCTATCCATTTCATTTATTTTTTTGGCGCTTCATCCACCTTCATTGCCAATGCCTCTGTATAAGTAATATCAACCTTATCCCCGACTTTCACGCCATTCAGATTCTTTGGGTCTCTCACTTTTATGGTTTCTTTATTTCCCCTTGGTCCCATAAAAGTAACAGTCGGCACTTTGGGGTCAATCGCTGTGATCAGAACCGTTACGGTAGTTTGTTGAGCTACAGCGCCGGCAGGTTTCTCACCAGGTTTGGCAGCAGCAACAGCTGTAGTAGTTTGAACTCCTGTCGTACCGTGTTCCCTGACTTCATACGCAATCGCTTCCGTATAAACGGCAGTAATGATGTCGCCTTTTTTTACCTGTGCAAGATTCTTTACGTTGTCACCTGCAATAAAGCTGTGCTCTTTGCCGTCCTTTGTTTTTATAGTAACCTCCCGTGTTTTCTGGTTAACCTGAACTACCGTTGCGGTTACCGTCTCGGAAGACACCATAGTCTGTCCTTTTGTTTCCTGTGCCCTTGAATTTGAAACGCTGAAAAAGCTGATCATAGCAACGGCTACAATCGCCTTAAGATTCTTAAAAAATAAATTTTTGATACTTTTTTTCATAACTGTATTTTTTATTTAATAATGACTCATTTAAGTAAGAATATTTGTTTCCGTAAATACTCGTTAAAGGTAGTTTTATTTGTATCCGTGTTTCACTACGATTATATAATCCCTCATCAGATCAGCTCGGGAAATAATATTCTTCTCCATCTATTTCAATCAGCACGTCCGCTGCACTCGGCCAGGATGGTTTAATGGTCTGGGTTTGCTCCCATACATCAAGGTCATGCATCAATTCGCCAACTTTCTGCGGCATAAGGGAAGACAGGTCATTTTTTTCTTCTATATCAGTCTCCAAATTAAAGAGAAACTTCTTTTTGTTCTTCTCATTGATGTATAACTTCCAGTTCTCTTTGCAGATAGCTTTAGAATAACCGCTTCTCCAATAAAAAAGATGGTGAGGAAAACCTTGGCCGTTTGTCAAAAAAGGCAACAGATTGACTCCGTCATAAACCCTGTCCGATGGCAAGGCAGTGTTTGTTACTGCCGCCACTGTGGCAAAAATGTCTAACGAAGAAACCGGATTTTTGAAAACCTTTGAGCCGCTGAGGGCAGAAGGATATTTAATGAAGAATGGAACCATCAGACCACCTTCAAAGTGTGTACATTTTCCACCCCTGAGTGGAGCATTATCAGTTGCACGGGTATAGGTGGCTCCTCCGTTATCGCTTAAGAAAACGATCATTGTATTATCATCCAGATGAAGTTGCTTCAATTTTTCAATGATATTTCCAACGGCATCATCCAACGCTTCTATCATGCCATAGTAGACCTGTTTAACGCTGTCGTTTACATTTTTTATTCTGTCAAAATAGCTTTTGGGAACCTGAAATGGATCATGCGGTGCATTAAAAGTAAGTGTGAGGAAGAAAGGATGGTCCTTATTTTCTTCGATGAATTGTATTCCTTTTCGGGCAATGGAAAACGTTAGGTACCCTGTGTCTCTGATTTCATTTCTTCCTTCGCGTATAGCTGTAGATGCTGCTCTTGGAGTCCAGGCGGCCAACTCAGAGAATGCCCAGGGCAGATGTTTATTAATGAAGCGGCTGGTATCGACGGGATCGTCGACATATCTTGTTAAAGCTCCGTCGAAATAATAACAATAATCATAACCACGCTCGTAAGGATGATTACCTGAATCGTCACCTAAATTCCATTTACCAACGAGACCCGTAGCATAATTCTGTGTTTTTAAAAACTGGGACAGCGTGATTTCACATAAGTCCAGCCCCGTCGAATATTTACTTCTATTTAATCCAAGATGAGGTTTTAGTGATTTTAAACCTGGGAATTCTTTTCGTAACGAAAAATAATGTTTGCGTAAATTCTTCAGGAAAGCGGGATCGAATTTATCGTAAGGCATGTACTCACTTCCAAATCGGTTTTGATAACGACCCGTCATCAAACCCATTCTCGATGGAGAACAAATGGGCGAGGTTACATAAGCCTGGGTGAACCTGATCCCTCCTGATCCCAGACTGTCAATATTTGGAGTATGGATAGCAGCATTTCCGTATGACTGAAGATCACTGTATCCGAGGTCGTCGGCAACGATTAATATGATATTTGGTCGTTGGTCCTGATTCTCATTTATACTTTTAAGGACTCCGTCTGAATGTATGAACATCGCAGCGAGAACAAATCCAGTCATCCAATGTGTTCTCAAAACCGCCAGATTCAAATTTGCCTTTGAGATGTTTATCATTGATGAGATTATTAATATGTTGGTTCACACATTTTGCTCAGCTAATGTAATCAGGCGACGATATTTATGTCATGAAGCTGGTCACTTTTAAGTCTTCAATCATTTGTTATTGACAATTCTTCTTTAATAGGTTTTATAAAATTAATAGAAATTTGTTTATTCTTTATGAAAAACTGCATTACATACATAGCGTAGGTTCTATATTGCAAGAAATATGGTTTGATTTCACTGGCTGATCAGAGCTGATATTTCTTTGGCTGTAGTTGGAAGAAAATTATTACGCCTTCAATGACCGGAAAAAATATAACTCATGAATTCCTCCTCAAAGCGCTTATTTCAATTTTTGACTTTCGTTTTGATCAGCGGAAATTGTATTGCCCAGGTAAAATTAAAATCTGCTGAAATTTCATTTACAACGCCGGCTAACACGGACGATAAAGACTGGAACACGCAAATAAAAGTATCACTATTTTTAATAGACGGGACGCTCGTGGGTGTCGCCGGTTATAATTCCTGCGACGCGTCCACGACCAGTGCTGATATGCTGGGCTGCTTTTGTTGTATTAACCCTGTCACTAAGTTTAAAGACAACGGAGAACTAAGAGGACCTTTTCCCATTAAAATACTTAATAAGGTCTTTCAACAAAACATCCAGCCTGGATATTTCATCGTTACCATGTATCCAAATGGCAACGACAGATGGGTATTTAATCCAAAACTTACATTGAATTTTGACGACGGTACATCATCCAGTTTTGCAACCTATTCGAATACTGTTATTGAACAGGATGCTCCGACAGCAACGTTTTTGATTCATTAAAATATCCTCAGCCCGATATATATCTGAACAGTTCTTGTGTTCCAGGATTCGGACCCTGAGGTGTTATTGATGTTAGAAAACCCGTACACATACCGAACACCTCCTTTAAATTTTAAGAGATTCAGCTGTGCTCCTGCGACCATGGAGAAATCCCCGGATGTAATGGCTTTTTTTCCATCCGTAGTAAGATTGTCATTTTTATTTAGAAGGGTGCCAAACTGCGGACCCACCAGAAGACTCAGGACGGGGATGGGTAGTTTAATGGTCAGCAGGATGGGTATATTCAAATATTGAAGTTTGATGCTTTGATTGTCTGCACCCTGGGTATTGATCTGACTATACAGTACCTCCGGCTGTACACCCAATAGAATTAGATTTACTTCGGCAAAAGCACCGGCCATGAAACCACCTTTGAGTCCGTTCTGAACAGAGTAACCGGTCACCTCGCTCAGGTCAGTCCCCGCCTTGATACCCAGGTGTAAACCCTGGGCTTTGACAGATGAACAATTAATTAAGAAAAGGATAAGTAAAAGAAGAAAGTTGCTTTTCATGGCTCTTATTTTAATAGTACATAATACGATCTATTAAAATATCATACCAGAGATGCTGATGCTATAATACTGATTTCAATTAATGCTGAAGTTTCACTGTATCCAATAAAGTTATTTGTCCAAGTGAAACCGATGAATTAACTATAACTGATTTATATGTTGTATCAGAAGGAACCAACGATACAGTGTAATTCCCTGCAGGAATATCTTTGATCAGGAAATCACCATTTGTAATATCTGTTGATGTTGAAGCTACAGTATCTGTTCCCTGAATTGCAAAAACAAAGGTTCTCACTGAATCCGGAACTACGACGCCCTGAATATCTCCACCTGACGGTAAAAATGAAAGAATCCTCAATACAGGTTTCAGTAAAACCTGCCCGCTGTTGCCAGCAAAAACGATTGACCTGGCCACATCAAAATCAAGTGTTAAACGATAAAGAATACCGCCAGCAACATCCTGATGAATCTGAACTTTAAGACCGGATTCCTGTGCACTGGGTGTTTTTAAGGCAATTTTTTCTCCCGTTGCTGTAACGATATAATTGTTATCACCCAAAACCAGCCGTATCTGGCTAATAGTACCCGTAGGAATAGTGGCATCTGCAAGAAGCGTATCCTTACCATTTGTAAGTGCCAGAAGGTTATACAAACCTGGATGAGATCCGTTTAGTATCAAAGGCTGGCTGCTATCACCCATAATTATTTCTATCTGTACAACATCCACCCAGACTTCTTTAACAGAAGGGTCGGGACTGTCTGTTAAACCAATCTGTAATCTGCCTGAATTATTACTTGTGCTTTTCTGATTTTTGGAGCAGGAAGAAAAGCTTATGATCACCCCAAACGCAAAACCCAGAACTAAAAGTTTCGTTTTCATTTTAAAATAATTAATGTAAAAATTATTTAGAGGGTGATCGCTGACAATAGAATCAAAATCCGTTCCAGAATGAATTATTCTGAAGAATCCGAATCACTGGAGTCACAAACTATACAATTAAATAAAGGACTAAATATTATTGATCTTCCTGTATTCAATAAACAGAAATCAGAAGTTCTTGTCGTCTCCCTGTTTATCAATAATCAATTAACATTTACGCAAAAGGCATTATTTTAATTAAATAACCTGCATCCATACTCCGGGAAAAATCAGCAATAAGTATATCCTGCCACAATAGAAACACGTTCCAAATATGGATTGTATTCCGGTTATTGGAAAAATATGATTTCTTAAATTTTAATACTGTTTGATTTTCAAAGAATTAAGAACGGCATGCTAATGGTTTACCACTAGTTCTATGAAAACAGCGTTATTTATTTTAAGTGTCTTTTTTTCTATTTCGGCAATTGCTCAACCAACTGTATCTGGTTATACTATACCTGCTAAAGACACTATTATTATTCTACCGACGAGTTCAATTACCCTGTCAGGCACTGCGGTACAAGGCAATCCGGGGCATCCGATTTTAGATACCAGCTGGACTAAAACCAGCGGACCAGCTGCTACCATTACCAAACCTTCAAACAGAATGACCACAACAGTAACAGGTCTTGTTGCAGGTTCTTATATATTTACACTAACTGCTACAGATAAGCAAAATTCTTCCTCAGCTGCAGTAAAAATTACAGTCATTTCCGGAATCCTACCTGTGCAGCTGGCACATTTCAATGTTTCCAAAAATGATCAGGGAATACTGATTTCCTGGCAGACAGAAATGGAATCAAATAATTCAGGTTTCATTATTCAGGAAAGTACCAATGGTTCGAGCTTCTTTGATTTAGCTGCCATTTCTTCTCAGGCAAAGGGTGGAAACAGTAACACTCCATTGACCTACAGCTATCAAATTTCAAACAATAACTCACAGGCTGACATGCATAGCATATGGTTTGTAATGACATTGCTTGCAATCATAGTTTTTATAAGTAAACTAAAAAAGGCATATAAATGCCTGATATTGGGAATAGTCTGTATGTTTCTCTTTTCATGTAGTAAATCTGTAACAGTACCGGACAATACACCGGCTTCAACCGTAAAAGCTTTTCGTTTGAAACAGATTGACCTGGATAATCAGGTTAACTATTCAGAAATTATAATGCTGAATTAATCAGCAAGTGCTGATTATTTTTCTGATATAGTTTTTTCAAGTTGTTCAATCCCCGGTGGGTTCTCTTCAATCCAATTCTCAGCATATGCGGGATTCCAACTGTGTTTCCATCTTCGATGACTCCACAACCACATATCAGGATTGGAGCGTATTACCTTTTCCATGTAACGGGCATATCGTAAAGTCAATTCTCCCTCCTTCAGTGCAGAGGGATCTTCACATGCAACTTCTAAAACGGCATGATAGTATCCACGCTTAGGTTTTACAATATAGGTAAACACCACTGGTAATTTACCCGCTCTGGCTCCCTTCTCCGGACCGGCCACAAAAGCCGTAGGCCTTCCAAAAAAATTCATCCAGTAAGCATTTTTGAGGTTGCCCGGACTCTGGTCAGCAACAAGTCCCAGGAGATAGCGGGTTTCTTTAAATGTTTCCATAGATTTTTTCATATTGCCTGCAGCAATAAATTTATTTCCATGGCGAACGCGCAAATAATACATCAATTTTTCCAATACAGCATTACTCAGAGGCATATATACTACAAGCATCTGGTATTTTGTATGGCTGCTCAATACATGATGACCCCATTCCCAGTTGAAAGTATGTCCGAGGTGGAGCTGGCAACTTTTACCCGTTTCATATAATGGTTCAAGCACTTCCCAATTAGCAGTTATCCTTTTTTCCAGAAAATCCCTGGAAGTGCTCACTAATTTAATGGTTTCAATAAAGGAATCAAGAAAGTTATGATAAAACGCTTTGGCTATTTTAACCCGCTCCACATCTGGTTTTTCCGGGAAAGCTATTTCAAGATTTTGCATCACTTCTTTCTTCCGGTAGCCAACTATATAATAAACAACCAGGTATATTCCATCAGAAATGATATACAATATACGCATCGGCAGTAGGGAGAGCATGTAAAAAAAACCAAACAAAATATAATACATAGCATTCGAATTTACCAAATTACCATTTCTGATTCCAATGGCTCCGGGATAAACATATCCATAATAATTAATTTTTAATATTTACTAAAATCATCCGGAAATCATCATTAACCGTATTTTATGCAACCGTATTTTCTGCAGGGATTTTTTGCCGCTAATTTAATAATCGTGATTATTTTTCTACATAAAATTGTCGTAATTGAACTTATCCATGTTAACAGGGCATCGCATGTTTTTTGCAACAAGAATGTAGATCATCCTGAAATGCCTGACTTCAGCATCTTCGACATCTCGGAATTGTACGATCTTCTGGCTGTATATACAAAGATATATACAAGGATGCTGACATTGAATCTACCGCCATCAGAACAGTTTTTATATACAAAAGGAATTGTAGAACAACTTCAGGATGAGGTTCAATTACGAATAAAAAAAATGGAACCGGAATCAAATGGATCTATCGACGGCCTTATTCCTGCAATGGCGTGAAGGCTGCGTTCAATGGCAGGACAATTGCATGTTATAAATACAAGTATTCTAATCAGCAGTTTAGTGTCAAGTTTTAAAGTTCGCCCTTCATTTTTATGAGGGGCTTTTATTTATTCGCAGAGGACTCCCGAAGGCAATTACAAAAGCAATTCCGCTAAATCCAAATGATTGAATTACACTTGTCATTTCATTTCCCCTGTTGCCATATGGGTCTGCAATTCCACGGGGAATATGAAGAAAAATAAACCAAAGAAATATCATTATTCCCAGCAGGCTCGCTACTAATTTCAATTTGATCTTTGTAATGATCGCAACACCTGAACCAATAAGTGCCACACCGGCAAAATACGTCCAAAAAATGTGACCAGTGATCCAGGCAGGTACTAAGTCAGCTACAAACTCAGTGTATAAGAAGTGATCAATGCCAAATGCGATCATAGTGATAGAAAAGAATATCCTTCCAAAAGGGATAAGTTTTTCCAGCAGTTTTATCAATCTTGATTCAGGGCGAATAGCAGTCATGTGAGAGTAAGATCCTGCAACAACAAAAGCTCCTCCAGAGAATGCCAGTTCTTTCAAAGCATGCGTCCAGGAGCCTAACGCTTTTCCATTAGGGTCAACGAACAGAAGATGCGGCACCTGGCAAAATAAAAATAATATCAGGAATATTCCACCCAAAACGAGTGATACTTCTCTGGACTTTTTTTCCAAAATAATACAGAAGCCTGACAATATGAGAATAAGGCACCAAATATATTCCAATGCTGTGTGAAATGGAAGCCATGAGGAAGCGTCCGGTAAAAATACCGGGTCAAAATCTCTGTAAAACATTCCCTGAACACTCAGGCCAACGAGGCAAATCCCAAAAGCTATACGTCCGGCCCTGATGAGTATTTCCATTTTCTAAAGTTATTTAAATTATATATTCACGGTTCAACCCTAACTGAGTTAACAGAAACCCCCTGATTAAAATGTATCAGAATCGCACATTCCTCGTATCGAAAATGATCAACCAAGTCGATTGTTCTTTCCTAATCTGATATAAATCAAAGCGTTGTACATTGGCATTCCTGTTGAGAAGGTATAACAACACAATCATGAAATAATCAAGTATGCTTACAAGCTATTTAAAATCCGCATGGCGAAGTTTGTGGAAAAACAAGTCGACCAGCGGTATAAATATCCTCGGCTTATCTGTTGGAATGACAGCAGCAGTACTGATTTTACTTTGGGTCCGGAATGAAATGAGTTTTGACGGTTATCACCCCGATGCAGATAAAATATACATGCTCACAGAGAGTCAAAATAATAATCAATGGATATGGGATGGCACACCCCTGCCTCTGGCAGATGCTACAAAAAATACAATCCCGGAAATTGATAAAATTGCGAGAATACATTCGGGTAACTGGCCTGTATTCAATCTGAATAACAACCCGGTCTACGAAAAAGAATGTGCTTATGTCGACGACGACTGGTTCAGCATATTTCATTATGATTTTATAGAAGGGAATGCAAACTCCTTTGGTTCAAACCTGTTTAGCGTAATCCTTACAAAATCCGAAGCAAAAAAATATTTTGGCAACCATGAAGCCCTGGGTGCAACTATCCGCATAGATAGTACGAATTTCAGGGTTAAAGCTATTGTTGGAGACCCGCCCGTAAATTCCAGTTTTCAATTCAAAGCTTTTATCCCACTAAAAGTATTGCTGCTTGATAAAGACCGTCGGGAAAATGATGAGTCCTGGGATAATAACAATTATGTGACTTTCGTAAAATTAAAGGAGGCAGTAAACATAGCATTGATAAATAAAAAACTTACAAGTCTCATTCCTGCCTACAAGGAACAAAGTCTTCAAATTGGCAGTATTCCATTAAAAGAAATGCATTTTGAGAGTGAGCTGGCAGGTTCTTTTGTTAATCATGGAAACCGGAACACAGTTTATATATTCACTGTGCTTGGCTTCCTGCTCTTGTTAATTGCCTGCATCAATTATGTAAACCTCACTACTGCCAAAGCCTCCCTGAGGGCAAAGGAAGTGAGCATAAGAAAGATGATAGGCGCCCAACGCCTTCACCTGTTTTACCAGTTTATTACAGAATCATTGGTGATCAGCTTTTTGGCGCTGATTACTACTACAATCCTGGTTCAGATTTGTTTACCATTTTTTAACCTGATCACTTCTGAAACCTTTGTATTGCCATTAACCTCGCCGGATTTATGGAAAGTAATCGGCACTACGCTTGCAGTTTCCGTTCTGCTGAATAGCATTTACCCCGCCATATTATTATCTTCTTTTAAACCGCTAAATGTTTTCAGGGGACTGACTGTATTAAAAGTGAAGGATGTCAATTTCAGAAAAGGGCTGGTGGTTTTACAATTCACGATTTCCGTAATTCTGATTGCAGCAAGTATTATCATCTACAGGCAAATGCAGTATATACAAAAGTCAAACCCGGGATACAACCGTGCCCAGGTTTTATCATTTCATTTACCACCGAACGTGAGCCAGGATAAGAAAGCGAATCTGATGCAGAATATTAAACAGGAATTGCTAAAACAAAGGGGAATTGAAAATGTATCATTCGCGAATCAATCCATCGTGGATATTGGAAGTATGACTTCTGGAAAATATGCCGACTGGGATGGGCGTGAATCCACCTTTGATCCTAAAATAATACAACTTTCAACAGATGCAGATTATCAAAAGACCATGGGCCTGCAGATGAAGGAAGGAAGATGGTTTCAGTCAGGCATCCAAACTGATATAAACAATGTTGTGCTCAATGAAACGGCTGTAAAAGAATTTAATATTCATTTGCCCGTAGTTGGTCAGCGTTTTACATTCAAAGGGAACAAAGGGCAGATTGTCGGCGTAGTTAAAGATTTTAATTACCAGAGTCTGCGCAATAAAACCGGGCCGCTGGTCGCATATATTTCGCCGTTTTGGTATCAGTTGTTTATGGTGCGTATTGCTGCGGGAAATGAGTCTGCAACCGTGCAAAACATTCAAAACGTCTGGAGGACTTTTTTACCTGACGATCCGTTTGAATATAATTTCCTGGATGATAGCTTTAATCAATTGTACAAAGGAGATCAGCAAACTTCATCATTGATTTTTGCTTTCGCTCTCATAGCCGTATTTGTTTCATCACTTGGATTATTCGGATTAGCAGCATTTACAGCTGAACAAAGAATAAAGGAGATTGGAATACGAAAAACGCTGGGTGCAACGGTAACCGGAATTACTACCCTGCTTTCGAAGGACTTTGTGAAGCTGGTTCTGATTGCAATAATTATTGGTGCACCAATAGCATGGTGGGCAATGAATAAGTGGATAGAAAACTTTGCAAACAGGACTCATATAGCCTGGTGGATGTTTGCTCTCGCAGGATTGATTGCTATATTAATAGCGCTGGTGAGTGTAAGTTTCCAGGCAATTAAAGCCGCAATGGCAAACCCGGTAAATAGCCTTCGTTCTGAGTGAACTCAAGTTGTTCCACATCATCTCGCAACTACCCATTTACATCGCTTATCATTTTATTTACGATCAACCACTTTCCATTAAGTTTATGAAACGAGAGGAACTCGTGATAAATAAAATCATACATCTTTACCCTCACCTCTGCAATGGCAATTGAATTAACCACCTTAATATTCAGGACTTCCCCTTTGAATGGCTTCCCAGAATCTTTGGGGCTTTGGCGATTCTTCACCCCGTCCAGGTACTGATCAAGTGTTTTGGCATAAGGATCACCTTTCACATCGCCAAAAAGCAGGGTGCCTGTATTAAATATCTGACTTAGCGCATCCACATCACCTTCATAAATTCCCTTGAAATACAAATTTTCTAATGCATTTGAAATTGTTGTCGGGTCTTTTTGTAACATTTCCATTTTAAAGTGATTTATGCTTTGGCGGCATCCCATCAGCAGAATGGCAAAGGTGGTTAATAGATGGGATAGATGCAAGATTTATTGGCATGAGATCATCTATTCAGTCTGGAAGAATGGCAAGATAGTATTCGAGGAATATTACAAGGGTTTGTAAAATCATCACGAGATCACATGCGATCGAATCGATGAGGGATCTTCAGGCAGTAGGGTCGAGTTGTGTGCCCATTTTATTATCGTTGTAAAACTTATTCCTGTAAGCTTCAAAAGCTTCCGAAATTTCAGAAATGGCCACCACATTTGCGTCCATTGTCTCCTGGAGGTCCGGAAGTTTCTGATCTAAAATATCCACACCAAGGGTAATATTGTGGGCAGCGATCTGTGAAACTTTTTTGAGGACGGCCGTCTGACTTTGTTCAAGATCTTTGAGTTCACGTCGAATCTTATCCATTAATTCGAGCTGTTGTATTTTATCCATGATTTATTCATCCCGTTGATTTGTATCGGAATAAATATAGCTATGCAACAATCCTACCATGTTAGTTACATGGCCAGTTATCAAAATTTAATATGGAGATTTTGCGTGGTATGTGCGTCTTCGGGTTTCACTTCAAAATTATACGTCTTGGTTTTGGATCCATCGATTACGCTTGTGGCAACGATCGAATATTTTCCAGGCTTTAAATAAATGATGCCGTTATCATTTTGGGATAAATCCCAATTGATTACTTCATCCAAATCTATATTCGTGATTTTGAGATTGCAAGAATCATCAGTCGTGAACTTTAATAACAACTGCCCAGGTCGTTTTTTTTCAATAGAAGTTGTTTGATCTGTCTGATCCGGATTTTCTTCAGTCTGATCGGCGGCTGAATTTGCAGGATCGGTCACCACAGGAAAAGGCTTACGGGGCGCTGACTTAACAATTGCACTATCATTGCGCAGCGCATCCGATGGTTTATACTTAGGTGCCGACATAACGATTGCTTTGGGAACACTTTCATCGCTCAGAACATCCACAGGTCGGGATGTCTGACTCTTATCTACTATTACGGGAGCGGAAGTTCTTACGCTTCGGAAATAAATAAACAGAATAAACATCCCGATGATCGTCATCACAAGAATAGCCATTGGCGTCATATTTCCACTGGTTTTTTCCCTGATCGCAATGATTTTTTCCCTGATCGCGATCATTTTTTCCCTGATTGCAATGGTTTGTTTCCTGATGTCGATGTTTTGTTTCCCAATTGCAGTGATTCCACCCTTTTTAATCTCTATCTGTTCAGCCACATTTACTCTTATCAGATACATGGAATAATTGCCTGGCGTTCTTTCAAAAGCCAATTGCTTAATAGATCCTGCCAGGTCGACATTTTCTTTATAGTTGTGGTTGATCAATAATTTAATATCATCGTCTGTTACTTTTTCTATCAGGCCTTTACTGCACATTAAAAAATAATCACCGGCCTGCACATCCTCAATCCATTTTGTTTCGGCATGAATGGGAGAACCATCTGCTTTTATGCCTCGTACAATATCGGTATGTTGTTTTGGTTCAATGATTGGTAAATTATCTTCCGTTCTGAAAAGAATTTCGCCTCCCCGCAAATGAAATATCGGGCTATCTCCATACCAGGATATAAGTACCCTTTGATCATATAGAATGAGCATAGAAAAAGCAGTAGCCAAATCGGTGTCCAACCTGTGTTTCCGGGCGTATGCAATCAATTCGTCCTGCGCTTCAACCAATAATCGGTCGATCAGTTCTACGGACATAATTTTCTCGCGAAATTTCATAACGTTTGCTGCCATAAACTGACAGATCAGTTTACTCGCGATTTCACCGCTTTCATGGCTTCCTGTCCCATCACAAACAATGAAAACCCTGTCATTCGCAGTCGCCTTTCCCGGAATAGGCCATATATAATCTTCCTGCTTAATCTTATGACCCAGCTCAAATAAATAATATATACTTTCAGGATTTATCATCGTATCCAAATTAAAGATATCTCATATCCCATATCTCATATCTCATAACTCTTTTAATGTCTGTTCATGCGTTTGTTCAGATCTTCCCGGCATCGGATAGTTTCTACATTATCGTGGTCATATTCATAGGATTTAACGTAATCCTGTAATGCTTCGCTGTAATACTCGACCTGCTCATTATAAGATTTTGTCAACTGCCCCATTTTATCAAAACATTTTGCCCTTCCTAAATAATAATCTGAATTGGAATAACCAGAATTCAAACCGGGTTTTTTGAGCAGCTCGGTATATCCCTTAATAGCATCCTTGTAATTCCCCGCGTTGTATTTCTGCCCGAGATCAGTAAGTATCCCAAAAGAAGTAGTTAGTTCTTTAATCCGGGGTTCATAAAAATCTCTTTTATCCGGCGCCAGGACTATTGCCTTGGAGTACAAATCGATGGCTGCCTGGTAATTTCTTTTATTCTCCTCTATACGAGCCTGATCAATGTATAAATTGAATTTTTCTGTCGAATCCAATGTTTCATCAAATCTATCGGATAATTCGGATGGATTTTTTGCGTCAGCTATAGCGATATTGTCTAAATAATCATTTACAGTATCGGACGGATTGAAAAAGCCAATTCTTGAAATATATAATAGCCATTTGTTGTTATTGCCCCTTCTTATAAAAATCTCCGCCACCCGTTTTGCAGGCTTGTACGGGGTAGATGGATGTGACAAACATATATTTTTGAAAAAGGAAGTGAAATAGACATTTATAAAAATATTTTTATTGCCTTTCTTTATATGAGAAGACCTGACATCACTGATGTACACAGAATTTGAATCACTTTTTCCATAAAAGGTATTAAAAGCATTCAAATATTGGGTAGCAGTTACGTCGGGAGCATTCGATGAATTTGAGTAATCCGGATCGCTGATATCATCCGTAATGGCAATCTGGTCATTGAGAAATAATTGTTTGGCACTATCTTTAAAACTCTGTTTGATCAACTCCTTAATATCAGTGCTTTCAGCGCCTGCATAAGAAATAGTATTCAGCAGGTTGCTGAAGTATCTCCTTATAATAATTTCTGATTTTGCTTCGATAACCTTTACATCATTCGTATTGATAGAATCCTGGGCACAGCACATATGAGCCACGCAATTGAATATAACGAAGAAAAGAATAACCCTATACATCCTAGTTACCACTTAATAATTTGCTCCTGTAATTAGCCATCTCCACCGAAGAAACTTTCTCCATATGATTGATAAGCCAACCTGAATTCAGCTCCTCACGGATGAAATCCTCTACCGTAAATATCCACCTCCCTGCCAGTAAAAAATGATACTTTATCTTAATAACGTCCAGAAAATCAATGTCACTATTCAAAATAGCGTTGTAGAATTCCAACATATTGGAGTCATACACATAAGCGCTTTCAAAATAATCCGATAAATTCTCTTTGTCGTCAAAAGCTCTTTTTAAAGACACGAAATTAGTACCGTTGCTGGTCGGACTGATGATGTTTGTTTTAATCTTGCTTTGAGTCATTTCTGTTACAACGATCTTCGACTTTAAGGCGCTGGATCCAACGGCAACAATCATCCATTTAGATCCTTTGTTTTGGGTCATTTCAATTTTCATTATGACAGGAATTTCAATAGAAGAAGCCTTAAATTTGAATTTGCATGTCAGCTCAGCATACCAGTCGTCTCCGTAATAATTGAGATAAATTGGTTTTTTGTTCTTCGTAACATCTGAAACAAACTGATTGATCATGACGCTGTCCTTCGCCATGTTTTCAAAGTTGAACAAACTCCTGATCAGGAGTCGCCTGGGAATGTTGAATTTGACATGATGGGCTTTGTAAACGCCCCTTATGAATGAGCCCTTCTCATCATTAAACCGCTCAAAAAATTCATCTATTTCCTTCACCTCGTAAACAAAATGTTTCTCCTGAGCATTGTCATTATTTGAAATTACCTGGCTGAAGAGTCGATGATGGAAAAAAGAAAAGGAAATAAAAATAAAAAATTTTATAACATGTGTTTTTGCCATATTAAAATACGATTACCCTTTTGGCCTTTTCGTGCCAAGTATCTCAACATCTGATAACATCACATCCCACTGTTGTGTGGCATTGCCGCGAAGATTTCTTTCGTAAACAACCAGTTGGACCTCAGTCGTTTTTTTTGTTTCATCCTCGTACACCAACTGTCCATCATTATAGCCGCGGAAAGTTTGTTCAAAGCTGACAAGTCCATAATACTTGCCGTCGGATCCCTTGCGAATATTGCTAACATAATCCACGTGAGAGAAAGTGATGACAGCATGATCATAGTGAAGATTCCTGAATTTCTCCAGAAAATCGTGGACTCTTAAGTGTTTCTTTTCGTCGCTGTGTAAAGATGAAACTTCTATAATGGCACCTTCAACAAATAAACTGGTGGCCTGATCCACTGCGTTATCCAGTGCAGCATTTCCCGACGTTAAATCACATAGAATAAACAGACAACCCTGGAACTCTTTTATTTTGGCAAGCGCCTTTTTCTTGAATTCTTCATTTGAAACATAGCCCGGCAATCCTGCTGATGCAGGCCGTACGGTATCAGCTTTTGCATTACCAGAAATAACATCAGCAGTATGAACCGGTCCGGAATGTGCCTCT
>Ga0207132_1008_pt1 | contig 32773 bp, 11 predicted proteins | sample Alteio_BWMinHeat_14_FD_153554 | JGI IMG/M metagenome (GOLD analysis project Ga0207132, IMG submission 153554) | Enriched cells from forest soil in Barre Woods Harvard Forest LTER site, Petersham, Massachusetts, United States -... | ecosystem: Environmental > Terrestrial > Soil > Temperate forest >...
ATTGACGTGAGAACTTTATATCCGAGGGCCAGAGAACTATCATTTGGCGTAAATCTTGTACTTAAATAATTGTAAATCATATTATAATGAAAAAGAAAAACTTTTTAATCGTAGCAGTCCTCCTGGTCGGATTGAGCATTTACTCCTGTAAAAAACAGGTCAACCCGGCGCTGGACTCGGTTACACAAACTGCCGCAGCCGGCAGTGCGTCGTACCTCAAATCAATCGTACTTGGTACTTACACTAAGTTGCAGGGCTTAACAGCCAACAATGCAATGTTGCTAACTTCCGAAGAAACCACCGATGCGCTGATCGTCCCCGGCCGCATCGGCGGCGATTGGGCGGATGGCGGCGTTTGGCAGCAATTGTGGCTGCACCAGTACCCACCATCACATGGAAATATTTCAGGCGCGTGGGATAATGCCTATAACACTATCGGTGCTATAAACATTACCATCGGTTTGGTGCAGAGTTTACCGCAAACCACCTCAACAGCTTATTCCATTGCGGAATTGAAAACGCTGAGGGCCTATTTTTACTTCCTGTTGCTTACCAACTTTGGCAATGTACCGTTGCTTACTTCCTCCAGCCAGGATGCAAGTACGGTAAAAACAAGTTCGGCAACCGAGGTTTACAACTTTTTAATAGGAGAGTTAAAGGCTAACGGCCCAATACTGAGTTCTAAAACGCCCGCTCAGGATCCAAGTCAGTACGGCAGGCTCAACAAATGGGGCGCATACTTTATGTTAGCCAAATTATATTTAAATCAAAATGTGATTACAGGGTCAAGTGATAATAGCGGCTTCACAGCTTGTTCTACCTATTGCGATTCGTTGGCAACCTCCGGTTATTCCCTGTCGTCAGATTTCCTTTCGAATTTTTCGAGCACTAACGTTACTTCGCCTGAAAATATTTTTGTGATCCCTTATGACCATATTTATGCAACGGGTCTGCAGATCCAGATGATGACGTTCCACTATAACCAGGCCGCCAAATACAATTGGGGCAGTACAGGTGGACCCTGGAACGGATTTTGTTCAAACGCTGATTATTTCGGTAAATTTAATACTGCCGATACCCGCAGGGCCGGTTACCAGTTTGGTATCCAATATGCAGCCGATGGCGTAACCCCCTTAACTACCCGCGGCAGCGACAGTTCATTGGTTTTGAACTTCCGTCCGGCGGTGTCGAATTTGTACACAGCAACAGAATATGATGGCGTGCGCCAGCAAAAATGGGCGCTCGTACCAGGGTATCAAAGCCAGGATGCCGATTTCGCCTTGTTCCGCTATTCTGACGTTTTGTTAATGAAAGCTGAATGTTTGTACCGTCTTGGTACCCCAAGCGCCGCGCTTACCTATACCGCTCCTGTAAGACAAAGAGCCGGTTTGGCTAATTTTTCAATGGCTGCCTTTACAATAGACAGCTTGTTAAATGAAAGAGCCCGCGAGTTTGTATGGGAAGGCTGGAGAAGACAGGATTTGATCCGTTACGGTCATTTTGGAGACCCAAGACAGTTTAAACCAGCTCCGGATGGTGATGCACACTGGCAATTATTCCCGATCCCAACTGAAGCGCTTCAGAAAAACCCTAATTTGACTCAAAACCCTGGTTATTAAATAAATTTATAATCAGAATAAAACTGATGGAGTGGTAATTCAATTGCCACTCCATTTTTGTTCTATATATTCACATTCCCACATGAGATCAGTTTCTTTAAGAGTTTTCCTTTTCGTAATCTCCGTTTTGTATATTTCGTGCCGGCAAAAAACCGAAACCGAAAATGGCGACACCCTTTTTCAGCTGGTGCCTTCTTCTCAAACGGGGATAACATTTAACAATAGGGTTAAGGACGATGGTAAGTTCAACGTGTTTAACTACCGAAACTTTTATAATGGGGGTGGAGTGGCTATTGGCGATGTGAACAATGATGGCAAACCTGACATTTTTTTTACATCGAACCAGGGCGATTGCAAACTATATATCAACAAAGGGAACTGGAAATTTGAAGATGTAACTGAAAAAGCCGGCGTTAAGGGCCTGAGAAGGTGGCATACAGGGGTAACCATGGTGGATATTAACGGCGATGGCTGGCTGGACATTTATATCTGCAACAGCGGCGGCCTTGGTGATGCCGACCGCGCTAATGAATTATACATCAACCAAAAGGACGGGACTTTTAAAGAAGAGGCCGCTAAATACGGACTGGCCGACAAAGGCTTGTCGACCCAGGCGATTTTTTTTGACTATGATCATGACGGCGATCTGGACTGCATGGTGATAAATAATAGCTACAGACCTATTGGGAGTTTTGGCTATAATCGTGAGCTTAGAAATATCCGCGACCCGCTGAACGGCGACCGTTTATACAGGAACGACAATGGGAAGTTTGTGGACGTAAGTGCGGAGGCGGGGATATATGGTAGCGAGATCGGCTTTGGTTTAGGTATAACTGCAGGCGACCTTTATAATACCGGCTGGGATGATATGTATGTTTCAAATGACTTTTTTGAACACGACTATCTATATAAAAATCAACACAACGGAAAGTTTAAGGAGGTAAGCAACGAGGCCATTGGGCATATGAGCATGTCGTCGATGGGGTCAGACATGGCTGACATAAATAACGACGGCTTGCTCGATGTTTTTACGACCGATATGCTGCCCGAAAATGACTACCGCCTTAAAACAACCACAAAGTTTGACGAATTCGACGTGTACAATGCTAAACTCCGGGGTGACTTTCACCACCAGTTTACAAGCAATTGCCTGCAGCTTAATAACGGCGATGGTACGTTTAGCGAAATAGCAAACCTGGCAGGCGTAAATGCTACCGACTGGAGTTGGGGCGCGCTTTGCTTTGATTTTAATAATGACGGCTGGAAAGATATTTTTGTGAGCAACGGAATCAGCCGCGATTTAACCAACCAGGATTTTTTGGCCTATTTTGGGAGTACAGAGGTAATGAGCGAGATTAAGCATGGCGGCGTTAATGCCAAATCGCTGCTCGACAAAATGCCAAAAACGCCGATAACCAGTTATGGCTTCGTAAATCAAAAGGACCTGACTTTTAAAAATGAATCTATTCCCCTTGGCTTCTCAACCCCTGGTTTTAGCAACGGTGCGGCTTACGGTGACCTCGACGGCGATGGCGACCTCGACCTCGTTGTAAACAACGAGAACGGTACAACATTTATTTATCGAAACATGACCTCCGAACGGACACACGCACACTACCTGAAAGTAAACCTAAAGGGCAGCGGCATGAACACCTTTGGAATAGGCGCAAAAGTGACTATATACACCCATGGAATGCAGCAATTACAGGAGCAAATGCCCACCCGTGGATTTGAAAGTTGCGTTGAACCGGTATTGAACTTTGGTACAGGCACTTATAAAACCATCGATAGCCTAAGGGTGATCTGGCCTGACATGAAGATGCAGCTGATAAAGAATATCAATACCAATAAAACGATCACGTTAACACAAACGGATGCAAAATTGATCTTTGCGCCAGCTAAGCCAAACGCAAAACCTATTTATAAAAATATAACGGCAGGCAGTTTCAAAGGGGATATTTATCATAAGGAAAATGACTACAAGGACTTTGATGACCAGCGTCTGATACCTAAAATGTTATCTACCGAGGGCCCGAAACTGGCTGTGGCCGATGTAAACGGCGATGGCTTGGAGGATTTTTTTGTTGGAGGGGCCACAGGCGATACCGCAAAGCTATTTCTGCAGCAGCCCAACGGTACATTTGTTCAGAAACGACAATTTGCATTTGAGCAGGATAAGAACAGCGAAGACATAGGCGCGTTGTTTTTTGACGCCTATCATAGTGGGCATAAGGACCTGGTAGTTGTGTCAGGAGGGAACCTCGAAAAAGAAGGATCACTTGATCTGCTGGCGCGATTGTATAAAAATGACGGCAAGGGCAATTTTACGCGGCAATTCAACGGATGGCCACTTGTTTCCATAAATGCTTCCTGCGTGAGATTGAATAATAATAACGGCGACCTGTTTATTGGCGCCCGAAGTGTCCCCGGTTCTTATGGGGTTATTCCTTCGAGTAAGTTATTGAGAAATGACGGACATGGCAATTTTACGGACGTAACAGCAACTTTAGCCCCCGACTTAGTAAAATTAGGTATGGTAACCGATGCTCAATGGGCGGATATCGATGGGTCCGGGAAAAACTCGCTGATAGTTGTCGGCGACTGGATGCCCGTAACCATACTTAAATACGTAAATGGCAAGCTCACGAAAACCGGGGAAATAGCTAATTCGTCAGGGTGGTGGAACTGCTTAACTGTTGCTGATCTTAACGGCGATGGGAAATTGGACCTGGTAGCAGGTAACAACGGCTTAAATTCCAAAATAAGAGCCGATGTCGGTCATCCCGCTAAATTGTATGTATCGGATTTTGATAATAACGGGCAGGTAGAATGTATACCGGTGTATTACAAAACCGATGGCAAAGCCTATCCCTTTAATCTCCACGACGATATGATTAAACAATTGCCGTATTTGAAAAAGAAATTTTTGCGATATGATGCCTACGCGGGCAAAAGCATCGACGAAATATTTACCCAGGGGGAGTTGGAAAAAGCGTCGGTTTTAACCGTAGATCAAACGCAAAGCTGCGTTTTTTATAACAATGGGAAAGGGCGGTTTAGTATGAAACCGCTACCAATAAGGGCACAATTTTCAGCAGTGTTCAGCATATTAGTGACCGACGTAAACAATGATGGAATAAAAGACTTGTACCTCGGCGGAAACTTTTATGGCTTAAAACCCGAAGTAGGTAGATACGATGCCAATTATGGCACTGTTTTACTGGGAAATCAAAAGCACGGCTTTGACTATTTGCCGCCCTCGAAGAGCGGACTTTTCGTAACCGGCGAGGTCAGGGATATCTCAACCATCAATACCAGGGCGGGCAAACAAATCATTGTGGCGCGGAATAACGATGCGTTGCTATTGTTTAAAAAGAACTAGACAGCCGGGTAAGGAGAGAGCCACAATTATAACGTGCCGGGAAATTCGTTAAAATCGGCTAAAAAAAGCCCGAAAAATTAACCTGGATATTCACCTTTGAAGTATCCGATGTGGGAAGCTTATTGTCGAGATACATCTCGAACGGTAAAATCGCCGATTGGTATAGATGGTCGGCATAATATTGCGACAGGGCGGTATAAGCAGCTTGCCTTTTTTCAAATTTTCCGCTAAACTTTACCGCATAAAGTGGGCCGCCTTTTGGCATTCTGTTAAAGGTTACAATTTTATTCGATTTAACTTCTTTATCAATAAAAAACCCCACCTTAACGTGCACTGAATCTGTTGTTTTCGGCAAAAACTGGGCTATTAATGGATGTGTCTGCTTCGCGTTATTTGTCATGACAAATTGCTGCAATTCAGATAATAGTTTTGTAGCCGTACTAAATTCATCTTTTTTTAATGCCGAATTCTCGGCCACAATGAGGTATGCTTCGGGCACGCCGGTTTTAAATATCCTGAAACCATAGTGCAGACTGTCAATCTCCATGTAATTTTTAAGGTCATTTACATGCGTCTCTGAAAACGACTGCGGCGATGCAAGGCTGATCAAATAATTCAGCACGTTTGTTTTTTTGTCGACGGTCAACAAGGTTTGGGCAGGGAGCTTATCCGGCAAAGGCGCGACGGCATAACCGTAATTGACGGTTTTATCGGTAGTCGAATCGCTAACCCCCCAATAATTGCCTGTTATTTTTGCCGTTATTTTAAGATCGTCGTATTTTATAAAAAAAGAGCCAGTATCCTTTTTAATCGAAATTCTACTGGAGTCGGCAAGGACGTCTTTTTTCAGATCGGGGCGCCATTTTTCCCATTGTTCGGGATTGGCCAGCAAGCTATAAACGTTCAAAAACGGCGACTTTATTAAAACGGTTTTTTGCTGGGTGACGGGGATTAAAAGGGAGGCTAAAACGATTAATGGGATTGATATAAGAAATACCTTTTTTTTCATTCAAACGGGGTGTGTAATTGGACCTTAAAATTACAAAAAAAATCCTCAACGGGGCTGTTTAGGCAATATTTGTGTCGCCCGGCTCAAAAAAACAAACGATAATTATCTGGCCGGGAAGCTTGCTTCTTTTAGGGATAATGGGTACATTTAAAAGCCAAAAGTTAACCGTTAAAAATTCAAAATTACGATTCGGGAATATTGAGGGCTATTTATTTTACGGCCTTGTTTTATAAAACAACGCAAGGAATAAAAGCTGAAATTTTTGATTGATGATTATACCTACAGCCAGGGGAAGCCATAAGAGTTGGGGCTCACGTAAATTTATTTTATTGCTTATCGCAGCGTCAACGGGCTTAATTTCGTGCCGGCAAAAAAAAACCGAACCCACCCTGTTTCAATTGCTCGATTCTACACAAACCAATATTCATTTTAACAATGTACTGAACGATAACGATTTACCGGGGATATTAAACTACCTGTACTTTTATAATGGTGGCGGTGTTGCCATTGGCGACATTAATAACGATGGGTTGCCTGATATCTTTTTTACTTCCAACAAAAGAGGCGGCAATAAGCTCTATTTAAATAAAGGCAATTACCAATTTGAAGATATTACCGAAAAAGCCGGTGTAGCCGGCACGGCCGACTGGTGCACGGGCGTGACGATGGCCGATGTGAATAACGACGGCTACCTCGATATCTATGTATGCGCTGTTTCGGGTAAACTGGGCTTCCAGGGCCATAATATGCTTTATATCAATAACCACGATGGTACTTTTACTGAAAGGTCAGCCGAATATGGGCTCGACTTTTCGGGCTTTTCAACTCAGGCGGCATTTTTCGATTACAATCACGATGGCAAACTGGATTGTTTTTTACTAAACCAATCCCACCATTCGGTGGATACTTACGGGGATACCAGTTTTCGCCGAAAAGTGAATAAACTTGCAGGGAGTAAATTATATTTAAACACCGGCGGACATTTTACCGATGTCACGCTAAAATCGGGAATTTATAGTAGCGCCCTGGGCTATGGATTGGGTATCGCGATTGGAGACCTTAACAACGATGGCTGGGACGATATTTATGTGGGTAATGATTTTCATGAAAATGACTATTACTACATCAATAACCATGACGGCACGTTTACCGAATCGGGCGCGAAGCATTTTAGTCATTACAGCCGGTTTAGTATGGGTAACGATATCGCCGATTTCAATAATGATGGTCAGTTGGATATCATAACGGCAGATATGCTGCCGCCTGATGAAAAGACACTGAAAACTTACATCGGCGATGAGTCATACGACCAATACAAGCAGAAAATTTTAAGCGGTGGTTTTCAGTACCAATACTCGCGCAATGCGCTTCAAAAAAATCTCGGTAACGGCGAGGCATTTGCCGATGTTGGTTTGATGGACGGCGTCGCAGCGACCGATTGGAGCTGGAGCCCGCTGCTTGCCGATTATGATAACGATGGCATAAAGGACCTTTTCATTGCAAACGGAATAAGACGACGGCCCACCGATATGGACTTTATAAGTTTTATTTCGGATCTTTCAGTTCAGGGGGCGCTGCAAAGCGGCCACGGGATGGACAATACCGTGCTGGACAAACTGCCCCCCGGCTATGCACACAGCTATGTTTTTAAGGGAACGAAAAGCGAAAAATTTATTGATAAAAGCGCTGACTGGGGCATCCGGGATACCATGCTCTCAAACGGGGCCGCTTATGCCGATCTGAATAATGACGGCAACCTCGACCTGGTGACAAATAATTTGAATCACCCGGCTTGTATTTATAAAAACCTGTCAAAGGGGAGTCACTATCTCAGCCTTAAATTTACCGGCCGAGAGGATAATCGGTTTGGCATTGGCGCCAAGGCTTATATTTTTTGTGACAAGCAATTGCAATACGAAGAGTTAATGCTAACGAGGGGCTTTCAATCGTCGGTTGAACCCAAGCTGCACTTTGGGCTTGCAGGCAAAAAGGTAATCGACAGTCTGTTAATTGTTTGGCCAAATCAAACCTATCAGCTGATCCGAAATATAAAAGCCGATCAATTGCTGTCGATAGAACAGAAAAATGCCAATGGTCATTTTATTCATGACAAGTTTTTCCCGCCTGCGAAACCAATTTTTAAAGATATAACCAACAAGCTGAAAATTGACTGGAAACACCGGGAAAATGATTTTGTTGATTTTAACCAGCAACCGCTTATTCCACATATGTTGTCGACGGAAGGGCCGCGCATAGCCGTTGCCGACGTCAACCATGACGGCTTGGACGATTTTTATGTTTGCGGGGCCGCTGGCCAGCCGGGAGCTCTGTTTATCCAAACCGCGGGAGGGCGATTTAAGGAATCTGTTCAGCCTGATTTTACCGCCGATGCCGCATGCGAGGATGTAGACGCGGTTTTCCTGGATGTAAACAAGGACGGTTTTCCGGATCTGTACGTGGTTAGCGGTGGAAATCAACTGCCTGATGGTTCGCCCGCGCTTGCCGATAGACTGTATATGAATGATGGCAAAGGGCATTTTAAGCGATCGGATAATATTCCGTCAATAAAACTCAATAAATCAGCAGTCGCCGTTGCCGATGTAAATCATGATGGTTACCCGGATATTTTTGTGGGAGGAGCCCCGGATGCTTTCCGTTTCGGATCGATCCCGGAGTCGTATTTACTGATGAACGATAAGCACGGTCATTACCAAAAAGCACAGATACCGGATGAGCTTAAATATGCCGGAATGATCAGGTCCGCTGCTTTTGCCGACCTGGATAACGATGGCTGGCCCGACCTTGTTGTAGCCGGTGAGTGGATGCCTGTAAAAGTTTTCATGAACAAAAACGGTAAATTTGTTGAGCAGCATCCGACGGGAATGGATAAGTTACCAGGCTGGTGGCAAAAGGTGGAGCTTGCGGACGTGGATGGTGATGGGAAAATTGATATTATAGCCGGGAACTATGGCTGGAACTCCAAACTGCAGCCCAGTCCACAGAATCCGGTTAAGTTATTTCGGGCCGATTTTCTTAAAAATGGCACTGTCAACCCCATCCTTACCTATAGTATTAATAAAAAGGATTATACTTTTTTGGGGAAGGGTGAGCTTGAAAAACAGGTGCCCATCATCAAAAAGAAATATTTATACTACCATGATTTTGCCGGAAAAACTGTCGACGAAGTATTCGGCGATTCATTAAAGGTGATAAAACCCTTAACTGTCAATTCATTTACATCGGGTGTTTTTTACAACAAGGGGAACGGCAAGTTTGAGTTCAAAGCATTTCCCGCATCGGCACAAACGTCGCCTCTTTTCGGCTTTGCAAACGTCTCCGCGCCATTCAGGGCGATACTGGCGGGCGGCAATTTTTCAGGCGTACTGCCTTATGAAGGCAGGTACGATGCTGATTTTGGCGATATGATGCTTGTGGACAAAAACGGAAATTTTAAATGGCAATCACCGGTATCGTCCGGGTTTTTACTGCGCGGTGAAGTGAGGGACATTAAAGCAATCAAAACGGCAGCTGGCATCATTTACGCTGTTGCCTTTAACAATAAGGAAATAAGATTTTTCAGGATAAATAAAGATTATGAATAGACTGTTTGCGTTACTGTGTTATATGTGCCTTTTTAGCGCAGCATCCGATGCCCAGGATCCATGGATAGTTAAGGCCGATAAAATTGATCCGGAAAATTACTATGGGATCACCGTTGCCAACGGGATGATAGGTATTGTATCGTCGCCCGAGCCCTTTAAAGTAAAAAATGTGGTACTCGCAGGCGCTTATGATTTATACGGCAGGGGCCGGGTAAGCAATTTCCTGAATAGCTTTAACCTGCTGAATATGTATCTCGAAATAAACAACAAGCGAATCGATGCGAAAAACGTCAGCAACTTTAAGCAGGAATTGGATATGCAGCATGCTGCGTTTACAACCACTTTTGACTATGGCGACGAAGCAACGATAAAATACACCTATTATTCTCTAAGGCAACTGCCTTTTACGGTTTTGATGGACATTTCAATAATCGCAAAAAAATCGATAAATATAACCGCCGCGAGCGTAATGGAGGCGCCTGATGCGTTAAAAGAGGTACAGAATTATTATAACGAGATAGACCGTCCGCATGTGACAATCAGTTTATTGACATCGACCGCGAAAAGCCCCACAGGGAAATTGCAATTATGCGCCTCAAATACCTTTTTGTTCAATGAGGAACACGGCCAGGAACCCAGGGTGATACATGAAATGTGGGATAATAACATGCACCTGATGAAATTCACTAAGGCCATTGGAGCTGGACAAACTTACCGTTATGCCGTTGCCGGTACGTCGATAACCTCCGCCCATGATGCCGATCCGCTTAACCAGGCCGAGCGTTTAACTATGTTCGCTAAGTTGGAAGGCCGTGACCGTTTGATACAATATCATACAAATGCCTGGGCCGACCTTTGGAAAAGCGATATCCAAATTGAAGGCGACCCCCAGGCTCAGCAGGATGTACATAGCATGCTGTACCATTTGTATTCCTTTTCGAGGGCGGGTACCGCATATTCTCCCTCGCCAATGGGGCTTTCGGGTTTGGGGTATAATGGCCACGTTTTTTGGGACGCCGATCTGTGGATGTTTCCAGCAATGCTGGTGCTGCATCCCGAGATAGCAAAGTCGATGGTTGAATACAGATTTCTGCGGCTTAGCGCTGCAAAGCAAAACGCCTTTTCGCATGGGTACAAAGGAGCGATGTTTCCATGGGAGAGCGCCGACAGCGGGGTAGAGGAAACCCCTGTTTGGGCGTTGAGCGGTCCGTTTGAGCACCATATTACTGCGGATGTTGCGCTTGCCGCCTGGAATTACTATTGTGTAACGCAGGATAAACAATGGCTGCTTGAAAAAGGATGGCCGATACTGTCGGCAACGGCCGATTTTTGGGCCAGTCGTGTCGAGCGGAACGGCCCCGGGCAATACGATATAAAAGATGTTGTTGCAGCTGATGAATGGGCCGAGAATGTCGATAACAACGCCTACACCAATGCGGCAGCCATCGCGAATTTAAAGCGCGCAACAGAAGCGGCTCAGCTTTTGGGCCTCAAGGCCGACCCCGATTGGGAACTGGTCGCACAAAATATTCCCATACTAAAATTTGCCGACGGGGTAACCAAGGAATTTGCTGCTTATAAGGGCGAGGGTATTAAACAGGCTGACGTAAACCTGCTTTCGTATCCTCTAAAAGCGATAACAGATCAAACACAAATAAAAAAGGACCTCGAATACTATGAGAGCCGCGTTCCAAATGAGGGCACACCGGCAATGACACAGGCCATATTTGCCCTATTATATGCAAGACTAGGGAACGGCAGCAAAGCTTATCACTTTTTTAAAGATGCCTACGAGCCGAACTTAAATCCACCGTTCAGGGTAATCGCCGAAACCAAGGGTGGAACTAACCCATATTTTGCAACAGGGGCGGGAGGTATTATCCAAAGCCTGTTGATGGGCTTTGGCGGATTGGATATCACGAGCCAGGGAATTTCTCAAATAAAAAGCACGTTGCCCCCAAACTGGAAGTCAATAACCATAACTGGCGTGGGACCCGACAAAAAAACATACATTGTTAAATAAGAAAAGATCAAATTAGGAATCATGAAACGTTGTCTCTCAATTATGGCAGTAACCACCCTGCTTTTTACGTCCTGTAAAAAAAACGATTATAAAAAAATCCTTCATGATCCTACGCTGTACAGCCGGACGGTCTTCGAGCTAAATGGTGTCGTAATGGGTAATAATTTTTCACCTCCCGTCGCCTCGCGCAATTATGCCTATGCCTCAATCGCCGGTTACGAGGTTATTGCGGCGGGTTACCCTGCAAAATACAAATCACTGGTTGGGCAACTCAATGGGTTTAAGTCTGTTGCACAACCCGCTGCCGGCGATAGCATTGATTACGAATACGCCTCGATACTTGCGTTCTGTAACGTTGGCCAGGCGGTTACATTCCCTGAAGGTAGTTTAAAAGATTATACAGACAGCTTGCACCAACTGGCTGTTACCCACGGTATGGCCGCAGATATGATAGACAAATCCGAAAAATATGCAAAAGAAGTTGCAAGCTCAATTTTGAAATGGAGTAAGGGCGATAAATATCTTCAAACACGCAGCGCCCCCAAATTTGCTGTTAACGATTCTTCATGGCGGTGGATACCCACTCCTCCCGGATATTTTGAAGCAGTTGAACCGCATTGGGGCGAAATACGGACACTGGTTATGCAAAATGCGCAAGAATACAGTGTGCCGCCGCCCCCGCAATTTAATGTCACCGATAAGAATAGTACATATTATAAAGATATGATGCTTAGCAAAAACACTATCGACAGCCTGACGGACGAACAAACCCATATTGCTGATTTTTGGGATGATAATCCGCAGAAAATGAATGTGTCAGGGCACGTAATGTTTATCACGAAAAAGTTTTCGCCGCCGGGCCATTGGTTGAGCATTGTAGGCATTGGCGCCGAAAAGGTAAATGCTGATTTTGGTACTACCGTTTGTGCCTACGCAAAAACAGCAATTGCCTTGTTTGATGGTTTTATTGAATCCTGGGCTGCCAAATACAAGTATAAAACTGTGCGGCCGGAAACTGTTATCGATAAGTACATCGGTCGCGACTGGCGGCCTCATCTTCAAACGCCGCCGTTCCCAGAGTACACCTGCGGGCATTGTACCATCTCAGCTGCCGCCGCCGAGGCCCTTACCAGTGTACTGGGCGATAACGTTGCATTCACTGATACGTCCGAACTGGCTTATGGCATAAAAAACATGTCGTTTAAGTCTTTCAGGGACGCAGCGCAGGTAACCGCTACATCAAGGTTTTATGGAGGGATACACTTTCACAATTCCTGCGTAGTATCGAGTCGCTTTGGCACAGCAGTGGGAGATACTATAGTTGCAAAACTGGTTATGAAAAAATAGGGTACTGACGGGAAGCAGTGCACGGCTTTTCAGTTGAATATAAAAATCTGAAATTAATACAATATTTATGAATCGCATATTACTATTGATAGCCATAACGGCAATGTCCCTAATTGGCGGGAACTCTAACCCCGCAAAATCAGCATCGCCGATACAAAACAAGAATAACTCGTCTGATGATTGGACTTTACTTCCATTTATTAAGCTCGACAGCGTTAACCCTATTCTTGTTCCGGGGAATGGGGCCTTTACCGATCCGATTTTAAAAAAGAAAGTATTATGGGAAGAAAAGGATGTTTTTAACCCGGCAATAGTAAAACGTAACGGGAAAGTTTATATGCTTTATCGCGCGCAGGATAAAACGGGCAAACCCGCCGGCACATCAAGGATAGGGCTGGCCGTGAGTAATGATGCCGTTCATTTCAAACGCATGCCTCAACCGGTGTTTTACCCTGATAATGATGCTTTTAAAAAACTCGAATGGGAGGGCGGCTGCGAAGATCCCCGCGTGGTCGGGGACAATAAGGGCACCTATTATATGACATATACCGCTTACGATGGGCAAACCGCCCGGTTGATGGTGGCTACTTCAATTGACCTGGTACATTGGAAAAAATACGGGAGCGTATTTGCCAGGTCATATAATGGAAAGTATGCTCCGAAATGGAGTAAGTCTGGCTCGATCGTTTCCGTTTACAAAGACGGCCAGGCTATGGCGGCCAAAATAAACGGAAAATACTGGATGTATTGGGGCGACTCGCAAATTTGGTGTGCTACTTCGGACGATTTGATCAACTGGACGCCGGTAGAAATGCAAGCCGGTGAGCGGCCTTCCGTAAAATTGCGCGGACAGGCATTGACAATGCCGCAACTGAAGGTGGTTTTGCCGACCCGCGAAGGCAAATTTGACAGCGACCTGGTTGAGTCCGGCCCGCCGGCAATGCTAACGGAGAAAGGTATCCTGTTGATTTACAATAGCAGGAATGTTCGCTCGACAGGCGACAAATCTTTGGCCGAAGGTACTTACGCGGCCTCCGAGGTGCTTTTTGACAAAAATACCCCAACCAAAATTCTTCACCGGATGAATACCTATTTTATGAGACCTCAGAAACCTTATGAAATATCCGGGCAAGTTAACCAGGTATGCTTTGTTGAAGGTCTTACGCAGTTCAAAAATAAGTGGTATTTATACTATGGAACTGCCGACTCGAAGATAGCAGTGGCCCGAACAAATTAAATCGACGTGTATATCCTGGTAAATAATAATACTTCTACAGAATATTCGAACATTTGTCGTAAAAAATTAATATATTATTAATAGGCTTTTTTTTCATAATTATCTGATTATGAATAATATAACATTAAATTAATATCCTTTTTGTTAAATTTTCATTATAAAAATCACGGCACTGCTTTAATGATAACCAAGCGTATTTATCTAGTCGTATATTTAGGTGTCTCAAATACTTTTTTGTAGATTGAGTAATATAATTGGTTTAGCTATAAGGCAGCTGGTAGTTCGGCTGCCTTTTTTGTTTGCAAGGAATTTCACTCTTCTTTAAACCTTCCCCTATCATTTCGTCTAAACAAAATAAAAATCCCGCGATTTAATGTTGTTTTCATGTTAAATACAAAATCATTTTGCAATATTGGCCGCCAGGGTGCAGCTATTGAAGCATAATAGTAACACGACGACCTCGCTGTTAAGGATTACGCTGTGCTTTTTAGCACTGGAATAAATAACAATTTGGGTTTATGCCCGTTATCGTCTAACAAACAAATAAAGAACATTAAGAGTTTAAATATCCGACATGAATGCTTTTTACAAAACGACGCGAAATTGAAGTGCAATTAAAATTGAAAAGCATTTAAATGAAATACCCCATATTAGTAATTTTCACATTATTCTCCTTCTATTTAAAAGGGCAGAATACCATCGTCAGAGGTACCGTAACCGATGCTCAAACCAATCAAACCCTGCCTTTCGTCTCCGTCTCTTTTCCCGGAACCCCCATTGGCACCACTTGCGATAAAAACGGCAAATACGTCATCACAACCGGTAAAACATACACGCAGCTAAAATTTAGCTATGTGGGTTATCAAACCGTTATCCGCACCATAATAGCAGCCAAGGAGCAAACAATAAACGTCAAATTGGTGCCTGACGTGCAGGAGCTCGCAGCCGTTAAGGTCAGTTCCGGTAAAAAGAAACGCTATACCAATAAGGATAACCCGGCGGTTGAGTTGATCAGGCAGGTGATTGCACACAAAAATAGCAACCGGATGCAGAGCTACGATTACACGGAATATGAACAATATGAAAAACTGGAATTTTCATTTATAAATGTTTCCGAGAAGCTGTCTCAAAAAAAAATAATGACTCCGTATAAGTTTTTGCTGGAAAATCGCGACACCACAAATTTCCCGGGGAAATCCTTATTGCCGGTTTACCTGGAGGAAAAGTTAACCCAAACCTATTATCGCAAAAACCCGGAGTTCACAAAAAAGATAGTTGAGGGCGAAAAAAAAGTAAACATTGTAAATTTTGTCGACGAGGAAGGTGTTAACAACTACCTCAACAGGATGTATTCGGAGGTTGATATCTACTCGAATAATATTTTTTTAATGACTAACCAGTTTTTAAGTCCGATAGCTGACGCCGCCCCCGCTTTTTATAAGTTCTTTATCACCGATACCATCGAAGTGGATAACAAAAAACTGGTGGAGCTAAGCTTTACGCCGCGTAACGGTAACGACATGTTATTTGAGGGCCTGATATTTATAACCCTTGACGGCCGTTACGGCGTAGAGAAGGCAAGGCTAACGATCAATAAAAATATCAACCTGAATTGGGTCAGAGGTATGTCGGTTGACCTTAGTTACGAGAAAAGCACTGATGACAGGTATCATTTGGGCAAAAGCGACATGAAAGCCAGTTTCGGGTTTAGTAAAAACGGCGACCGGGGAATTTTTGGTGATCGAACGATCATCTACAGTAATTACCGCATCAACCACCCGCTGCCGGATAGCGTCTATAAGGGGCCGATTGTTACGGTTCAGGCCGTACGTCAGGGTGAGGAATTTTGGACACATAGCCGCGGGCGAGATACGCTGACCAGTGTGGAAGCAAATGTTTATAAAAACATCGATAGCCTGCAAACTATGCCTTCCTACAGGCGAACGATGGACCTTATTAATTTTTTCGCAGTTGGCTTTAAATCATTTGGGCCGGTCGAAGTTGGTCCATGGGGGAATCTTTACAGCTTTAATCCGATTGAAGGGACACGGTTAAGAGTAGGGGGACGAACAACGGACGCCTTTAGTACGCGTTACTACCTGGAGACTTACGAGGCCTACGGGTTTACCGATAAACGGTTTAAGTACCTTTTAAGCGGAGCTTATGCATTTAATAATAAGTCCATCTACACATTCCCCAATAACTATATTAAAGCCACGATACAGCGGGATACCAGGATACCGGGGGAAGAAATTGCGTTTGAACAGGACGACAATTTTTTGCTTTCATTCAAACGGGGCGTCGACAACAAATATCTCTACAACGACTACTACAAACTTGACTATGTAAATGAGTTTGAGAACCATTTTTCATATGCATTAGGCTTTAAAAGCTGGAAGCAATCGCCAGCTGGTGCTCTTGACTTTATAGACGAGCCGAACGGCGTGCCTCAAAGTGTACCTGAATTAACTACGTCAGAACTTTCGTTAAACCTGCGGTATGCCCCTCACGAACAATTGGTGCAGGGCAAACTGTACCGGATAGTCATCCCGAGCAAATACCCGATTATCAGCGTAGACTATCGCCAGGGTGTTAAAAATCTTTTTGGCGGAGAATTTAACTACAAAAACCTGCGCTTCGAACTCGACAAACGTTTTTATTTGTCGCAGATTGGTTTTGCAGACCTGTCGCTGGAAGGCGGCTATTTATTCGGCCAGGTACCGTTTCCGCTCTTAAATATTTCGCAAGCGAATCAAACTTATACTTACGATGCAAATTCATATAGCCTCATGAATTTTTTAGAATTTGTAAGTGATCATTATGCCAGCGCCAAGGTGGATTACTGCCTGAATGGATTTCTGTTAAACAAAGTACCAGTGTTAAAGAAACTGAAGTGGCGCGAGCACATCACTTTTAAAACCCTGTACGGTGGCCTGCGCGACGAAAATAATCCGCTGCTGCACCCTTCACTGCTGCAGTTCCCTGTTGATCAAACCGGTGCGGCCGAAACATATTCTTTAAACAAAGCACCATACACCGAAGCCGGTGTAGGCATTGCCAATATATTTAAAATTTTTCGCGTCGACCTGTTAGAGCGTTTTAGTTATCTCGACCATGCCAATGTTTCCAGGACAGGCGTGCGGGTAAGCGCCCTGTTCGACTTTTAACGGCGGACACAAGAATTTGACCTTATTAAAGTGCCTTGAAAGTAGTTCCGGCAGCAAGAGCCAAAAAGCCAATCAGCAACAAAACATAACTGTGTTCAGTTAGAAACTGTATGTGGGTATAGCGGCCTATTATCCCAGCAATGCCGGATATTAAACCTATTATCCAGGTTATTCTTTTGGGCGAATAGGGTCGCGAACTAAAAAGACTCATTTTAAGCAGGTTATGGAGGTTATAAATATTACTACTTAACACATTTATACAGAGATTGTTTGCATCGATTTTGAAATAAGCGGGAGTGTGAGGCTCAACTCCTCGTGTGAACTACGCATTTTTCGCGATGAAACAGGCATTATCCAATAGTTAATCAATATTATTCTTTCGGCTCGTAATTAATTTATTAAATATTTGCAGATCAGCTTTACGAGACTTATATTTACCATGCTTGAACTCAAAATTATGACGGAGTGAAAAAGCCTGATATGTTTCTTCCGGACTATCAAGTATTTTATTGCATATTAGTTATTATATCTTATAATATCTCTGTTATTTTAAACTATTTAAATTAATCTTATTGGTTAAATTCGTTCGCACCTGTGGCCGCGGATTTGACTTCCATCGCACACATGCTTTATTAGCGATATGCTATTGTCTGTCGACACCAGGCCGTAGAAAGCGGGCTGTGCTGCAATTTCTAACAACAAATTATAAACGTCTAAACTTTAACCAAAATGACAAATTACAAAACAACCATCGCCGGCGTTTTAGCCGCAATTGTACTTGCTATCGAACCATTCGTTAGCGCAAACGGCTTTAATCTTAAAACGGATTGGCCGAAACTTGCCGGAGCTGTTCTAGTTGCCATTTTCGGCCTGGTCGCCAAAGATCACGATGTCACCGGAGGAACAAGACCGCAACCGGGGACTGCTGCTTCTCCTCAACCTGCCGCGGCTGCTACTCAGACCACCTAACGGAGCGTCAGATTTCGGGGAACCGTTTTATATGACTTATTGTGTTTTATCCCTATCGCGAAAAGGTAGTAGTTTGGTTTGTTAATGGCAGCCGGGAGGGCGTCAATAATCAAATTTAAACGGTAATGGCTTTGATGCATTTACTGTTTGATTGAGGTAAAACTATTGGGCTCTAAATCCGTAAAAAGGGAAATTGGGGAAATTACTCCCTAAAAAATTGAAAGTCTGGTTTAAAAAACATCCCAGCTTTTCCACATGTTATTGATCTGTTGAGTAAAATGCTCCCTGAAATGATGATTTTAGTCCACTTTAAATAATTACGCAATATAATTTAACAAAAAGTTAATATAAATATGTTTTACTTAATAAGATAAAGCTAAACCTCCAATCGTAAGGCCAATCGATCAAGCTCATTTTCGGCATCAGACAAAAAGGCGGCGAAGACAAATGTGCCGCACTTGTATGGTAATTACAAGTGTAACAAAAAGAATAAATCGACCAATAATATGTTGCAACAGCGAATTTGGCGCTTTAGGACTGATGACAAATGCCGTTTTTCAAAATGTTGCGGGGATCGAAAAATAGTAGGTGAAGCTATGGATCGAAATAATATTTGAATGACCAGATTCTTCTTCTATTGGCAGGTTATGTGAGCAACTTAGATTAGAGGAGTAATCCTGGTTTAATTTATTGCGTAATAGTGTTGTTTTTGGGATTATTGGCGCACTTATTGCCTATTAGATTAACAGAAAATAATTTTAGAAAGCCGAAACTTGCTTCACCAGGGCGATCGATACCAACGTTTTTTGAAACTGGCGGTTTTGTTTATCTCTGATGAATAAGGTAATTGAGAACGGGGTCAATTTTGAGAATGCCTGGTGAATGTTGTAACCTGAAAGAATCGTTTTTTTGCGAGGGATTGTTTCGGATAATTTGAAATTGAAGAGACCTATTTCTTTGCAGCAATCTTTCAGGAGATCATAAATATTGCTTCTGGATCAGAAATAAGTTCACCTGGATGTAAGTTAAATAATATATTAAAAGAAGGCTTCAGAAAGAGCGTTTAATTTCGTTTTTTTTTTTAAATTCGTTAAACCTAATTTTTAATCTTTTTTTCAAGTAAAATATACAAACACTTGTGCTTTTTTGATCTGGCAATTTTTTTATTGATTAGAACCTGGACAATGAACTATGGATAATTTACGCATTATTGTGCGTCAGTTTGCTCTGCCTTCTAAATGTACAAAGCTGATGTATTTGCCGCTGATGTTCAACTGTAACCTTTCCCGGTTGAACCCTGCGTTGGTTGCGGCAACAGAAAAAGATGAAGCTTACAGTTTTAGTCCGCGCTTTTATTGCAATGAACCGGCAATATTGGGGAAGAATCGGACTTGGTGAGCCATTAACGAAACGATAAAATAGAGCTTTGCAAGAAGTGATTGTTGCAGCCAATGTAGATGAAAAGAAGATGCTTTAAATTAGAAATGGACCAATTATATGCTAAGATTTTAATACTATGCAATTTGATATAGGCTGTGTCAATTGTGTTAATAAATTGAATTTACCATGTCTGAATACGAATTTCCCCTGCATCCTGCGCAGCAGGATGTGTATTTGGATCAACTTTTAAATACGGATAGTCCCCAGTACAATATAGGGGGCTATATAGTATTGAATGGGGATTTAGATAAGGCAAAGTTTCATGAGGCAGTAAATTCAGTTCCCGAGGTATTCGATTCCTTTAAAATGAGGTTCGACGCCGGGGAAGGGGATTTACTATGCCATTACGAGAGCGAATATGCGGAAGCAGCATTAAATGAGCTGGATTTCAGCGGTCGTACGGCCCCTGGCGGAGAAGCCGTTGACTGGATGCAAAGCCGGTTCAATACGGCTTTCGTATTAAAAAAAGGCAGACTTCCCTTTGAGCAATACCTGATAAAGATCAGCGAGAGTGAACATTGGTTTTTCGGCAGGTATCACCACCTGATCACGGATGGCTACGGTTTTATCGTTTATGTACAATATGTATCGCGGAAATACAGCGCGCTGGTAAGCGGGGAAGAAGTATCGTTCAGCTATCCGTCTTACCGAGAGGCAAGCCTGGCAGCAAATGACTATTACCATTCAGCCGGTTACCAGGAAGACGGGAACTACTGGAAAGAAAAGATCCCGGTCATTCCCGAAAAGCTGCTTTCGAAAAGGTACACGAATATTGCGGGCAAGACCGGAACGACGTATAATATCGACCTTGGGGAAGCGCAGCGGGCAAGACTGGAAGAGTTGCAGGTTAGCAGCAAAACAGGCCTGCAGCAATTAACGATCGCAGCGCTGCTGATCTATTTTGGAAAGCTGTCATCCTCCACTGAGTTTATTTTCGGTACGCCGATCCATAAGAGAGGGTCAAGACAGTTAAGGAATACGGTAGGGATGTTCAGCGGTATATTGCCGTTTAAAGGACATTATAACAAGGAGCAAACGCTGGCCGATTTGCTGAAAGAAATATCGGCCACCCAGCGGAGCGATTACCGGCACCAGAATTATCTTATCGGCGATTTGAGCAGACACCTCAAGATCAATACATCGGAAGGTTATTTAACCGAAGTGCAGGTAAATTATGAACCGCTGGACTTCGAGCTGGATTTTGGAAATGCGATAGCAGCCACGATCACCAGGCTGGCCAATGAGGATGAGCAGAACCCGCTGCAGCTATGCTGGCGCGACTATGGCAAAAAGCAAGCCCTGCAGTTACAGGTACAGTTTTGTTTTGCATATTTCAGCCAGGAAGAAATAGAATTATTGGCAAAGCGCATTTTCTTTATCCTGGAACAATTTTCAAACGCTCTTGACCAGCAGGTCGGTACTATAGCCACCCTTCCTCAAAAGGAACGCGAAGAGCTGCTGCACACATTCAACGACACCAAATCAACCTATCCGGAAGATAAAACAGTCATCAGCCTGTTTGAAGAACAGGCCAAAACAACACCTGATGCAACAGCAATAACTTTTGAAGGCGAACAGATCAGCTATAAAACGCTGAACGAGCGCTCGAACCAGGCAGCAAATTACCTAAGAGGAAAAGGCGTAAAGCGGGAAATGCTGGTACCGATCTGTATCGAGCGCGGCATCGATATGGTGACAGGGATACTGGGGATACTAAAGGCAGGGGGAACCTATGTACCCGTCGACCCGGACTACCCGCAGGACCGTATCGCCTATATGCTGGAAGACAGCAAAGCAAGGATCATTGTCAGCAGCCAAAAAAGCAGGCAGAAACTCCAGGAAAGCAAAGCTACCATTATCGAACTGGACGGGGACCGGGAAAAGATCAGCCGGGAACCGGTAGCCAGTCCAAATGAACAACCATCACCAAGGGACCTGGCCTATGTGATCTATACCTCGGGCTCCACAGGAAAACCCAAAGGAGTGATGATCGAACACCGGTCAGTGGTAAACCTGCTGACCAGTATAGCAAAAGAAGTAAATTTTACACAAGACTCAACCTTTTTATCAGTAACCACCTACAGTTTTGATATCTGTTACCTGGAACTGTATATGCCGCTGATCACGGGAGCCAGCCTGGTGATCGTATCAAGAGAGACCGCCTCGGACGGCTACCAACTGGCAAAAAGCCTGGAAGAACACCTCCCGACGCACATGCAGGGTACGCCCTCCACCTGGCAGCTGCTGGCAGATGCGGGCTGGGAAAACCGGGAACAGGTCAAAATGCTGATCGGCGGCGAAGCGGTAAAAGAAGGGATAAAGGATTACCTTACCCAACGGGGCGAAGTATGGAACGTATACGGTCCAACAGAAACCACCATCTGGTCGGCCATCAAAAAGCTGGCGCCAACAGAAAAAGTAAACATCGGCAAACCGATAGCCAATACCCAGATATATATCCTAACAGAAAACAAGGAATTATGCCCGATAGGGGTCACCGGGGAAATATGCATTGGCGGAGCCGGGCTGGCAAGAGGTTATTATAACCGCAACGAGTTAACACAGGAAAAGTTTATACCCAACCCGTTCAGCCACGAAGAAAACGCAAGATTATACAAAACAGGCGATTTGGGCAGGTGGCTGACTGATGGCAATATAGAATACCAGGGCCGTAAAGACGACCAGGTAAAGATACGGGGATACCGGATCGAGCTTGGCGAGATAGAAAGCATATTGAATCAAAACGAACAGGTACAACAGGCAGTAGTATTGGCCAAAGAAGATCAGCAGGGCAACAAACGACTGGTAGGTTATGTCGTCCCTAAAGGAACATTTGACAAACAAGCCATCCAGGCCCACTTAAATACAAAGCTGCCGGAATACATGGTACCGGCGATCTGGGTGGAACTAGAAAACCTGCCCCTGACTGCCAACGGGAAAATCGACCGGAAAGCTTTGCCTGATCCGGACATAAGCCAAATCACGACGGAATACATCGCGCCGGAAAACGACACGGAGCGAGCGCTTGTAAACATCTGGCAGGAGCTGCTGAATCTGGAAAAGATCGGCACAAGCGATAACTTTTTCGAGTTGGGCGGCCATTCATTGTCGGCAATGCGGGTAGTATCTGCGATACGGAAACAACTGAACATTGAAATAACGATCCGGGACCTGTTTGCCCATCCGACGATCGGGAATCTTGGTACACACCTGGATCAACAAGTCAAAGGCACGATGCTGCCGGCGATAACGGCAGGCGAACGCCCCGAATATATACCGCTATCCTTTAGCCAGGAACGGCTGTGGTTTATAGACCATTCAGAAGGCAGCGTACAATACCATTTGCCTGCGGTATTGCGGCTAAAAGGGAATTTGGACCGAAAAGTGTTAGAAGAGACGCTGAGGACCGTCATCAGCCGCCATGAAGTGCTGCGGACAGTGATCCGGGAGCATGGGGATCGTGGCACCCAGCATATCCTCGGCGCAGAAGGCTGGGACTTGACCATTACAGAAGGAATACCAACAGCCGAACCGGCGCTTTCCGACTATATTGAGGGGCTGATCAGTAAGCCCTTTAACCTGTCGGAAGACTATATGCTTCGTGCAGAGCTGATCAGGCTGGACGAGAGGGAACATATGCTGGTAGTCACCATGCACCATATCGCCTCGGACAACTGGTCGGTATCGATATTAGTAAAAGAGGTTGTGACCCTATACGAAGCTTACGGCTCGGACGGGGAACCACGGCTGCCGCAGCTGCCGGTGCAGTATGCAGACTATGCGATCTGGCAACGGAAAAACATACAGGGAGAATTACTGTCAGCGAAGCTGGACTATTGGAAGGCAAAGCTGGAAGGAACGGCCGCGCTGGAACTGCCGGCGGATCATAGCCGGCCGGCAGTTCGCAGCTACCATGGCGCCACAAGGAGTTTTTCAACGGGCAGGGAGTTACGGGAACGGCTGTTGAAGCTAAGCCATGAACAGGGCGCGACGCTGTATATGACCATGCTGGCTACTTTCAAAGTACTGCTTTACCGGTACAGCGGCCAGGAAGATATTTGTGTAGGGACGCCGGTAGCAGGGCGGGACCAGGCGGAAACAGAAGGGCTGATCGGGTTCTTTGTGAATACGCTTGCGCTGCGGAGCCACATCAAGGGCGATATGCCATTTAGGAAACTGCTGGAGGAGGTAAGGGAGACGACGATGGAGGCCTATGCCAACCAGGAAGCGCCGTTTGAAAAAGTAGTGGATGCAGTTGTAAAAGTTCGCGACAGGAGCAGGAGTCCCTTATTCCAGGTCGTATTCACGTTTTTTAACACACCCGAAATCCCTGAGCTGCAACTCGGGGGGCTAAGCCTTACCGCCGAAAACCGGCAAACAACAACTACGCCCTTCGATATCATTTTGTATATCAGCGAAACAAGCGCAGGTATAACCGGAACATTTGAATACAGTACCGACCTATACCGGGCCGGGACTATTGAACGAATGGCAGGCCACTATATCAACCTGCTGGAATCGATAGCAGCCCGGCCGGAGAATGCCGTGGGCCAAATTCCGATGCTGGGCGAGACAGAACAAGCCCGGCTGCTTAGCACATTTAACCATACCGAAACGGTCTATCCAAAAGAAAATAGCATAGTCGATCTGTTTGAAGATCAGGTCGGCAAACAGCCAAAAGCGATAGCTTTAGAATTCGAAGACGAAAAGATAAGCTATGCCGAACTGAACAAGCGTGCGAATCGCCTGGCTCGTTACCTGCAAAAACAAGGAATAAAACCGGAGATGCTGGTGCCCATCTGCGTAGAACGGGGACCGGACATGATCGCCGGGATACTGGGCATACTGAAGGCGGGCGGCGCGTACGTGCCCATCGACCCGGAATACCCTCATGAGCGGATCACCTATATGCTGGAAGACACAGGGGCAACCATTATTATAAGCAATAAGGCAAACCGCGAAAAACTCGGGCATAGCAGCGCACTGATCATCGAGCTGGACAGCGACCGTGACCTGATCAGCATAGAGGATACAGCAAATATTGAAAATAAGCCATCAGAAAAACAATTAGGCTACGTCATCTACACCTCGGGGTCTACAGGCAAACCCAAGGGCGTGATGATCGAACACGGCGGCGTGGTTAACCTTGCCACCAGCCAGGCCAAGGCTTTAAGGCTCATGCCGGAGATAAAAACGCTGCAGTTCGCCTCATTTGGCTTCGACGCATCCTGTTACGAAATATTCAATACCCTGTTAAGCGGGGGCAATCTCGTGCTATGCAGCAAAGAAGACCTTTTATCGGCACAACGGTTCAAAGAACTGGTTCAAAAACACCGGGTATCGGTAGCGGTACTGCCGGCCTCCTTCCAGCTCACACTTGATGACGACACGCTGGATATCCTGCGGACAATCGTATCCGCGGGAGAACCGTTAAACGAAACCACGGGGAGACATATTCAATCGCGGGGAGTACGGCTGATCAATGCTTACGGACCGACGGAGACCACGGTATGCGCCAGCCTGTCTGACGATCCGATCCGCACGGGCGGCGTGATCACCATCGGCGGGCCGATAGCGAATATGCGGATCTGTATGCTGGATGAAAACGGCGGTTTATGCCCGGTAGGGATAAAAGGAGAGCTATGTGTCGGCGGGCCGGGCCTGGCACGCGGTTATTTGAACCTGCCGGAACTGACCAAAGAGAAGTTTATCAGGGACCCGTTCAGCAGCGATAGAGAAGAACGACTATATAAAACAGGAGATTTGGCGAGGTGGCTTCCGGATGGCAATATCGAATACCTTGGCCGCAGGGACGACCAGGTAAAGATAAGAGGCTACCGCATCGAGCTTGGGGAGATCGAAAGCGTACTGAACCAAAGCGGATTAGTGAGCCAGGGCGTAGTGCTTGCCAAAGAAGACAGCAGCGGGAATAAGCGCCTGATAGGTTACGCCGTGGCCGCCGATACATTCGATAAACAGGAGATACAAAGCTATTTAAGCGCGAGGCTGCCCGAATACATGGTGCCGGCGCTTTGGGTAGAGCTGGAAAGCCTGCCGATAACCACCAGCGGGAAGATCGACCGGAAAGCCTTGCCCGATCCGGAATCGGTTGAGGTATCCAAAAGCTATGCAGCACCGCGGAACGAGACAGAAACAGCACTGGCAGAAATCTGGCAGGAACTGCTGGACCTGGACCATATAGGCATCTTCGACAACTTTTTTGAGCTGGGGGGTGATTCCATCCTGATGATCCAGGTATTGAGCAGGATGCGCCGGCTGGGCTACGAGATACCCAAAGATATTTTCAATTACCAGGATATCACCGGTTTGTCGGAAGCGATCGGCCGTGGAACAGAGCAAGCCGGCAGCGGCGAGCAGGGCGAGCTGAGCGGCAGCTTCGGGCTGATGCCGATCCAGGAATGGTACCTGGAAAGTGCAGGAAAGGACATATCCCATTATAACCAGGGCGTACTCTTAAAGATCAGAAAAACAGTAAGCGCGGCAGCGCTGCGGGAGGCGCTAGATCAACTAAGAGCACGGCATGACTCGTTGGGCCTGGTGTTTAAAAAAGAAGGCGGAAACTGGCAGCAGGAATACGGAACAGAAAAGCTCCAACTGGAAGAGGAACACCTGGAGCGCACAGACAAAGAAAACCTGTCAAAAGAGATCAATACCAAAGCAGAGACCTGCCAGCGGAGCCTCTCAATCGAAGAAGGCATACTGGCACGTGCGGTGCTGATGCATACCCCGGCATGGGAAAACGATAACCGCCTGCTGATCGTAATTCATCATTTGGCGGTAGACGGCGTATCCTGGCGCATCCTGCTATCCGACCTCGAGCAATTGCTGGACGGGCAGGTTAGCGGGCGTCAAATAACGCTCGGGGCCAAAGGCGCCTCCTACCGGCAATGGCGGCAGGCGCTGGAGCAATACAGCCAAACGAGGCGCCTGGGTGCGCAAACAGCTTATTGGGAGCAGGTGGTAAAAAGCTATGAGCCGCTGCCCGAAGAAAAGCACAATACAGGAGCAGTACAGGTAAAAGACCTGCAGGACTGCCATGTAAAGCTTAACACCGAAGAAACGCGATACCTGCTGCAGGAAGTGCCGAAGGTATACCACACCGAGATCAGCGATTTGCTGCTGGGAGCGCTGTGTGCAACGCTGTGCAAGTGGTCGGGAAACAGCAATATAACAGTGGGTTTGGAAGCCCATGGACGAGAAGCGATATCACAGGAAACCGAAAGCAGCGGAACCGTTGGCTGGTTCACCAGTTTATATCCCGTAATGCTAAGAAATGCCCCTGATTCCGGTACATTAATAAAAGAAACAAAAGAGATACTGCGGCAGGTTCCTGACAAAGGACTGGGTTACGGCGTATTGAAATATATCAGCAAAACCGGGCAATTACAGGGGAAAGACCCCTGGGATGTGGTATTCAATTACCTCGGTCAGCTGGATACGGCAATAGGCCAGGGCAAATGGCTTTCGGTGGCAGAAGAAAGCAGTGGCAGCGATATCAGCGGAGAACAAGCGGCAGCAGCAAAACTCTCGGTAAACAGTTCCGTGTACGGCGGCGAACTGGCATTGCGCTGGAGCTATAGCAGCAAACAGTATCACCAGGAGACGATCAGCAAAATAGCAGCGGATTATATTACCCAGCTTAAGCAGCTGATCACCCATTGCCGGGAGCAAAAGGAACCGGTGTATACCCCGTCGGATTACGGGCTTGGCGCCGAAGTGACCAACGCTGAGCTGGATCATTTCCTCGAAGCGTCAGAAGGCGGCAAGCCAAGAAAAGACCAGATAGAAGGGCTGTACCGGCTAAGCGGGCTGCAGCAGGGCATGCTGTTCCATGGGCTGTATGACAACTCGGGAAGTTATATGCAGCAGTTTGGCTGCGATCTTAGGGGAGCCGACAAAGCAGCCCTGCTGTCAAGCTGGTCGGAAGTGATCCGGCGTCACAGCATCCTGCGCAGCGCATTTTATCATGATGCATTCAGCATCCCGGTACAGTGCGTTTACCGCGAAGTAAAAATCCCGGTGGAGGAGCAGGACTACCGGAATATGGATGAAAATGCAAAACGGTCGGCATTAAAGGCATACGAGGCAGCCGACCGTGCCAAAGGCTTTGATTTCAGATCAGCTCCGCTGATGCGGCTGGCGCTGATCCGCCTTGCAGACGACCGTTACCGGATGCTGTGGACCTCGCACCATATCCTGTTCGACGGCTGGTCGTTCCCGATCATGATCGGGGAGTTTTTGAATGCGTACGAGCATTTATTAAAGGGAAAAACCCTGGCGATTACAGCACAGGATAAATATGAAGACTATGTGAGGTACCTGGAGCGCCGGGACAAGGAAGCAGAAGAGCAGTACTGGCGGAATTATTTAAGTGGGATCAGCCATGGCACTTTACTGCCCTTTGTACGGAACACAGCCGAACGGACCAAAGGGCGGGGGCAGTTTGGATCGTTAACCTTAAAATTAGACGGCACAAAAGCTGCCCGGATACAAAGTTATGCCCAGTCGCAACGGTTAACGGTGAATACGCTGATGCAGGGCGTATGGGCGTTGCTGTTGCAAAAATACACCGGAGAGCAAACGGTGGTATACGGGGTGGTGGTATCAGGCCGTCCGGCAGAGCTGGCCGGAGTAGAACAGCGCGTGGGCATGTATATCAACACGCTGGCGCTGAAAGCAAGCGCAGAACCGCAACAGGAAACAGTAGGCTGGCTGCAGGAGCTGCAGGCAGAACAGGTAACCTCGCGAAATTACCAGTATACACCGCTGCAGGACGTGCAGGGATGGACGGGGATCAAGGGCGACCTTTTTGACAGTCTGCTGATCTTTGAGAACTACCCGGTAAGCAAGCTGATAGAATCGGGATCATGGTCTTTGCACGCTGAGCATATTGAAGTTTCTGAGCAAACCAATTACCCGCTGACGGTCAGCATCATCATCGGGGAAGAGCTGAGCGCAGAATTCAGCTACAATGCAGAGCTGATGGACGAAGCTTATGTAACAGCTATCATGGACCAGTTTGAACAGGTGCTGTTGCAAATCGCCCGCGGATCGGCAAAAACTATAGGAGATATCCGTGTACTCACGGCATCGCAGGAAGAACAGCTGCTGAACGGGTTCAACAGCACAGCTACCATATATCCAAAAGACAAGAGCATCGTAGACCTGTTTGAAGCGCAGGTGGCCAAAACCCCCGAAGCCACGGCAGTCGTATTCGAAGAGCAGCACGTGACCTACAAGGAGCTTAATGAAAGGTCGAACCAACTGGCCCGTTATCTTATACGTAAAGGAGTAAAGGCGGAGACCCTGGTACCGATCTGCATAGAGCGCGGGCAGGAAATGATCACCGCGATACTGGGTATTTTAAAAGCAGGCGGGGCCTATGTGCCGATTGATCCGGACTATCCGCAGGAGCGGATTGCTTATATGTTGGAGGATACCGGTGCATCGTTGATCGTCAGCAGCCTGGGCAGTAGGGGAAAACTGCCGGACAGCAATGCAGTTATCGTAGAAATTGACGGAGACCGGGAGCAGATCAGCCAGGAGGAAGGCGCCAACCCTCAGGTAATGATCAGCCCTGAACAGCTGGCCTATGTGATCTATACATCAGGATCAACCGGCCGGCCAAAAGGCGTTATGATCGAACACGGGAGCCTGGTAAGCTACCTCTGCAACAACAAAACCGGCTATATCACCGGGGATGAAACAAAAGCAGGAAGTTTTATCCACCTTTCCTATACCTTCGACGCCTCCCTTACGAGCATGTTTATGCCGTTGCTGAAAGGAAAATATGTAGTCATCGGCTCAAAACAATCAGCGGAAGTATTTACAGACGGGAACCTTGAAAAATACGCCCCATATGATTTTATAAAGATTACGCCCTCCCACCTGGCATTGCTGCCGCCAACATTCAGAAGCAGCAACGGTAGCTGGCTAACCCAAAAACTGGTAATCGGGGGCGAGGCATTAAGACTGAGCCAGCTGGAATCGCTGATAACAGAAGGTGTAAAGGCAGAGATCATTAATGAATATGGCCCAACAGAAGCGACGGTAGGGTGCAGTACATATAGTTTCCATACACAGGGAGAACATAAATTTACCGGGAACGAAGTGCCGATAGGCAAGCCGATATCCAACACACATATCTATATTTTGGACGCAGAAGGGCAGTTAAGCCCCGTAGGTGTCACAGGGGAGATATGCATCGGCGGGCCCGGCCTTGCACGCGGTTACCTGAACCGCCCGGAACAAACTGCGGAGCGGTTTATCGAGGACCCTTTCAACAAAGAAGGCGGGCGTTTATACCGCACCGGGGACCTTGGCCGCTGGCAGCCGGACGGCAATATAGATTATATGGGCCGCAGGGACGACCAGGTGAAGATCAGAGGCTACCGTATCGAGCTCGGCGAGATCGAAAGTGTGCTTAATACGAGCGAACTGGTGAGCCAGGGCGTTGTATTGGCTAAAGAAGATAAACAAGGCAATAAGCGCCTGGTTGGCTACCTAGTGCCCGAAGATAAATTTGACCAGCAGTCGATCCAAAACTACTTGAGCATAAGGCTGCCAGAATATATGGTACCGGGGATATGGGTGAAGTTGGAAAGCCTACCGTTGACCACGAATGGGAAGGTGGACAGGAAAGCCTTGCCTGATCCAGAAATGAATGCAATTACAGCAGAATATGTTGCGCCGCGAAATGAAACAGAGGCGGCACTGGTGCAAATATGGCAGCAATTGCTTCAGATGGAGCGCATAGGAGTCAACGATAATTTTTTTGAGCTTGGAGGACACTCGATCCTGGTGATGCGGGCCGTTGCTGCTATCCGGAAAGAATTGTCGGTGTCTATTCCTGTGGATATGTTATTTCAATTTACTTCCATTAGTGGATTAAGTAAATATTTGGAGATACAGGCAAGCGGCAGTCTGCAGGAAGAAAATACAGATGAATTTGATATAGTAAATATATAGGTACTATAAATTTAAATAAAAAATGCACTCAGGATTAAGTGAATAACTTATTACCAGGACTATGGAAGGTACGTTTACCAAAGCGATTGACATAATATACTTAGCGAGGGAGAGTGGTGTTGATATAACCTTAAATGGTGATCAGCTTCAACTGAAAACTCCTAAAGGCAAGGCCATTGATAAAGATTTGCTCGCAAAATTGGGGGCTAATAAGAAATTGCTTATTGATTTTTTAAGCAGCGAAAGTTGGAAATCAACAATTATCAGTAATGGCAATCATCGGATAAGCGGTTTCGATAGAGAGATCATTCAACGTATACCCATATCGTTCAGCCAGGAGCGTTTGTGGTTTACAGACAAGCTGGAAGGCAGCCTGGCGTATCATTTGCCGGCGGTATTGCGGTTAAAAGGGACGTTTGATCATGCGGCGCTGACCAAGGCACTGCAGGAAGTAATAAACCGGCATGAGATACTTCGCACAGTATACGAAGAGGACAACGGGGAGATTTACCAGCTGGTAAAACCGGCAGGCGACTGGCAATTAAGGGAGACAGACGGCAGCCGGTACCGGGGCGATGAGGCGGGTCTTGAAAATTATATCCGGCAGCTGACAGAGAAGCCGTTTGACCTCAGTACAGACGACATGCTGCGCGCGGAACTGATCAGGCTGAAAGAAGAAGACCACCTGCTGGTAGTAACGATGCACCATATCGCCTCGGACGCCTTTTCGATGCCGGTGCTGGTAGGAGAAGTGACCACCCTGTACACCGCCTATGCAAATGGACAAGCCTCACCACTGGCGCCGCTTAACCTGCAGTATGCCGATTACGCGGTATGGCAGCGGGAACATGTTCAGGGCAGCTTTTTAGACGAAAAGCTAAAATACTGGAAGGAGAAGCTGGCTGACGTAACCCCGCTGCAACTGCCCGCAGATCACAGCCGCCGCACAGATGGCGTCATGCAGGGTTCAACAGGGATTTTTGAGATCGATGAAACACTAAGCCAAAAGATACAGGCACTGGCACAAAGCCAGGGCGCCACATTGTACATGACCCTGCTGGCAGCGTTCAAAGTATTATTGTACCGATACAGCGGTCAGGAAGATATTTGTGTAGGCACTTCGATCGCCAACCGCCCGGAACAGGAACTGGAGAATCTGATCGGCTTCTTTGTAAACACACTGGCCCTGCGCGACCAGGTAAACGGAGAAATGCCTTTTACTGAACTGCTGAAACAAGTAAAAACGACCACCCGTGAAGCCTACGCGCACCAGGAAGTGCCCTTTGAAAAAGTAGTAGATGCTGTAGTAAAAGAACGCACGGCAGGGATCAGTCCCCTGTTCCAGGTAATGCTCGTATTGAACAATACGCCCGACCTGCCGGAATTGAGACTGGGAGAACTGCTGCTTTCAGAACAGGTATATGAACAAAACACCGCCAAATTCGACCTGACGTTTTTCATAAAAGAAAGCAAGACAGGCATAAAAGGCTCGGTCCAATACAACAGCGACTTGTACAGCCAGGAGCGCATCGGTCGGATGATCACCCATTTCCGCGAGTTGTTAACCTCAGCGATAGCAAGCCCCGGAACAGCGATCGGCAAATTGGAGATGCTAAGCATTGCCGAGCGGGAAACGATCCCCGGCCTGGGAAAGAGCACAGCCCCATACCCCAAAGACCAAACGATAGCGCAGCTGTTCGAAGCACAGGCACAAAAGCAGGGCGAAGAAATCGCGACCATATTCGAAGAAGCGCAATTGAGCTACCGTGCGCTGAACGAGCGATCGAACCAGCTGGCGCATTACCTGATAAAAAAAGGCGTAAAAGAAAACAGCCTGGTACCGCTGCTGATAGAAAGAGGCGCGGACATGCTAACCGGTATCCTGGGCATCCTCAAATCCGGGGGCGCGTATGTGCCGATCGACCCGGACTTCCCTGAAGACAGGATCAGCTATATGCTGGAAGACACCAAAGCAAGTGTAGTAGTAAC
>Ga0207132_1020_pt1 | contig 32773 bp, 31 predicted proteins | sample Alteio_BWMinHeat_14_FD_153554 | JGI IMG/M metagenome (GOLD analysis project Ga0207132, IMG submission 153554) | Enriched cells from forest soil in Barre Woods Harvard Forest LTER site, Petersham, Massachusetts, United States -... | ecosystem: Environmental > Terrestrial > Soil > Temperate forest >...
TCGGACTTCGAAACGGAGAGCTGACTGCCAGCTTCAATCAGCCGCGTCGCCGTGGCAAGATCGCGCTCATCGGTAATGTTGTACCGACGAAACACGCTCGCCGTTTTGTGACCGCTGATTTTCATGGCAACTGAATCGTGAACCCCTCGCCGTGTCATGTTCCGAATCGCCGAACGCCGAAAGTCGTGAAGGTTCAACCCCACATAGCGGTTGTACTCTTCGCCGTTTTTGCGCTTCGCCGGTTCGAATCTTCCGAGCCCGGAAGACACGCACAGATTGTACCATTCTTCCCTAGGGTCGCAAACATGGCTGCCAGCAGGTTCGCGAGTAAAGACGTAGTCTTCGGCCTGCTTGCCGCGCAGACATTCGGTCATCAACTGGAAGACTTCCGCAGTCATGCTGATGTTTCTCGCGTCGCCGTTCTTGGTGTCTTCGGCGTCGAGCCTAATCATGCGCTCGATAAGGTCCACCTGGCGCACCCGGAGGTGGAGCATCTCGCCCTTTCGAAAACCAAAACTGTATGAGCAGGCGATCAGGCAGCGAAGCCACAAGTCTTTCGCGTTCGCCGAGAGCGTCTTGTACTCCGGATCCCCGATAAATCCTTTGCGCGGCGCTGCCTCTTTCAAGCGGTCAGGAAATGCGGGGACCATCGTCACCATTCGGGGAGTGACCTTGGTTCCCCTAATCAGCATGGCGCGCAGCGTCGCCAATTCTCTGTTGATGGTCCCGTTCGCCATGCCCGCGACGCGCCGCGATTCGATGTACTCCTCTATGAGTGCGGTTGAAACGTCCGGGACGGCAACGTTCGCAAACTTCGGTTTCAAATGATTCCACGCAATTTCTAACCGGCTCGCGTCCGTCTTGCCCTTGTTCTGATAGTTGCGGACGTAGATCGGCCACAAGTCGGCGACGGTGACTTGCTTTGGCTTTTCCGGCCGTGCTTTCCAAGGCTCATACGTGCCGATGTCCACCTGTTTCATAAAATCTAAGCGTCTTCGAACGCACTCTCGCACATCAGTGACGCCGCTGATGCCTACTCGCCGTCGGGCAATGCTGCCATCTTTGAGCGCGAAACTAGCAATGATGGAGTTTCCACGGTACGTCAATCCACGCGGCAGTCTTTCTTTTTTCGTCATGGCTATGCCCCCAATCCATTGGACAACTCCCTGCGAAGCCGGAGTATGTCGCGCTCTGTATCCAGTCGAGTGATGAAGTCGTCTGCATCCGCTGGCCGGTAGCTGTAAAGCAGTCTGCGGTAGATTCTCGCTAGCACTGCAATTCCTTGTCTTGGTCCTAGATTCTCAACTCGCGGAGCCGATTGGTCGGTCAGTCGAGCGACCAGACTTCCTTCTGGTAACATTTCGTTAGCCATGATGCGCACCTCCATTGTGCGTTTTGTGGTTAGGGGTGCGGGCGGTGCAGATACACCCTCGCATCCCGTTTGATTATTTCGAGCCCCTCCAGCGCGTTCGCGCGGCCTTCCTCGCAATCTGTTTCCGGCGCTTGGCGGTCAACGCCTTCTTTCGGGCTTTGCCTCCGGCCTTTGCCAGCTTGCGAAGGTATGCGGCTACGGCGTCTTTGGGCTTCATGGGAATAAGATATGCTTGCCGGGTAAGTAGGTCAAGGCGCGAAATGCAATCATACAGACGAAGAGTAGTCTGTATGATTTTGCATTTTGTCGTTGACAGGGGAAACTTCAGGGGTGGCGTGCGGATCTTGAGAGAGTTTTGTTACACGCTCTTATTCTAAACCTCCTGTCCGGCCAGCTCCTCGCGTCGATTCGTTCTTCAAAGGTTGCCCTTTTTTTTCTACTTCTCACTTCGTTGGGTGGTCGCGTTTTAGAAACGCTTCCAAGCTGGTCTTCGGGATGAGCGTCTTTCCGCCGATCTTACGGCGGACGAGTTCCTTCCGGCGGAGCAAGTTGAAAATTGTATTCCGCGAGACATTCAAATAGGCGGCTGCCTGCTCCGGAGTCCACAATGCTGGTTCCGGCATCCAGATCGGGTCGGTCGTCGCCAAGCTCATTCGTCGCTCTTCGCATTCGAAAATAGAGTTTTCTCTCGCTCGTCGTACTCGACTTTTCCCCTGACGGACAGGTACAGATTCTCTATGACATAGCAATTGCCGTGCCCGATGGGGTACCGCTCCGCGCCGAAAATCAATGCTTTCTTCGATTCCATTCCGGTGCTCAAGATCGGCTGAAGTTGCTCTGTAGTTTCGGTGTTTTGTCGCTCTAGCGACCATGCTCCTGATTGCTGTCCCCTGCTGGGGCAGAGTCTGGTGTATGCGGAGATAGCAGACCCTTCAGTTCCGCCATTGCTTTTGTGACGGTGCGTCGAGCGTAATCTTGGGGATTGGGCTTGTCGTAGGCGCGGAATTCGGCGATGTTGCGAATGATGTCTTCAGGGATTTCACCACGGGACAGGGCACGTTTGGCGTAAGCCCAATCGCGTTCGGATTGGCTCAATTCCCTGGGCTCTGTTGACGGCGGCCCATTTCGGTGGCCTGCGGATGCCGCGAGCCTATCTTGCGATTGGTTCCATCGGGCAGGTCCAGCGTCTACCGGTTCGGTGCGGACTTTGAAATCACGCGGATGGTAAGTCTGCCCTGTTTGGGAGTGCACTTTGACGGTGAAGTCTTGTTCGTACTTTTTGTTTGCGAAACCGGGGAGCCGGAGGACTCTTGTAGAGTCGGTGGCGGCGGGATCGCCGTCGAACTGTGCCGTTATGGCGTGAAGCATAGATTCGGCTTGGTGTGGCGTCATTCCTTCGACTTTCCAAATGACTTGGAACTTGTCCGGCGAAGTGTTCAAAACGTAGCTCGGCTTTGGCACGAGGTCCGACTGCTCGATGGTAGCTAAGGATTTTGTGCCCTCATGGTCGAGGTCTACGTAGAGATGCCGGATCGCCCAGATGTCATCCTTGGTCCGCGTGTGGCTTTCGGGCTTGAGTGCGTTCATGCCGATATAGATATCGCAGTTTTCTTTCTCGTTCTTGTAGTGCAGCCAATCCTGAAACGGAATTGCCGCGATTTTGTCCGCTGTACTGATGCGCTGGATGGTTTCGCCGCGGCCGCGCTTTCGGACGAGGACGGCGATGCGGTCCGATGGGTGAAAGTTCGCCCGGATGTAGTCGGGCGCGGTCATCTGTTTCTCGTCTGGATTTTGCATGGGGCTCACGACTTTTCTCCTTCGTTCAGATAGACGCTGGAATAGTTGAAGAGATCGATGTCGGGGTCGTATCCATTGAGTTCGATTACTTCGGAAATGAATCTGCGTCCCGGCCGGCGTTCGATGTGGATCACGACGTTCAGCGAGTCGCCGATGTTGGTCTTGATGGCGCGATAAGGCAGGTCAATGTCGCTCTGCAGAACGCAGCTCGTGAAGCGGGCTAAGCCTTGCCTTGCGGAGCTTGCGTGAATAGTGGAGAGAGTACCGGCGTGCCCTGTATTCAGCAGTTGGAGCAAATCGAAAGCTTCGCCGCCGCGAATCTCACCAAGCATGATGCGGTCGGGCCGGTGCCGAAGAGCCGCTTTTAGAAGATCTCGGATCTCCACCGCTGGCAGGCCGTTCTGCGCTCGCCGGGCTTCGAGGCGAACCAGATTCGGGTGCGCCAGCCGAATCTCCGCCGTATCCTCAATGAGAAGAATTCGTTCGTCATGCGAGATACGCCAGGCGAGGATATCGAGCAGCGTGGTTTTCCCCGACCCTGTACCGCCACTGATCAGGATGTTCTTACGCTCAAGGACATAGTCGACGAGACGATTGGCTAATGTTTCGTCGAGGGCTTTGGTCTCGATCAGGTGGTGCATGTCAACGAAAAGGTGATTGAACTTGCGGATGGTCAGCGTGACGCCATTCAGGCTGCAGGGTGGAATGACGGCGGCGACGCGGCTGCCATCGGGCAGGCGCGAATCGAGAATGGGTTTTGATTCCGAAATGTCGTCTCCCAGGCGGCGGGCGATGTTTTTCACCGCGATCATCAAGGCTTTCTCGTCTAGAGAAATGCCTTTCTCTTGCTGCAGAAATCCACGCCGTTCGATGAACACCCGGTAAGGACCGTTGATCATGATCTCGCTGACCGAATCGTCTCGAATCAGGTGCTCGATGGGTTTCAGGAATGGAAGAATCATTTCGAAGCCGCTCATTACAAGGCTCCTTGCGCTAGTTGCTTGAAATAGCTTTTGTTGGGATTGTTGAAATAGGGCTTGAGATAGCAAAAGCACGGTGGCATGGGGTTGAGGCCGTCGTATGCGATGACAATGGATTGCGCGTTCTTCAGCTCGGTGAACGTTTTCATGTCGAAACGGTAGTCGGACTGGAGGTAGTAGCTCTTCGAGGCAGTGATGTTGGCCTTGTCGGAGGTAGCCTGGCCGGTGAGAAGACTGATTTGCGCGTCGTGGCCGCTCTCGGAAATGTTGTAGCTGATCTTGAGCTGGTCTTCCTTGCCGCAAAGCTCGCTTGCCGTTTTGGCGGAAAAGTCGTCAGATGTTGCAAAGAAGATCTTGGTGCGGAAGGTTTGCATGAGGGTGCGCCAGCTTTCTCCTGGGAGCGTCGATCTCAGCGAGCTGATGCTCTGCGTGGCGACAATGGGAATGCACTTCGGTTGGCGCGATAGGCTAAAGAACTTTTCATCGCCGATCGGCTCGTTTTCGCCGACCGTAGCGAAGTGCTGGTATTCATCGCAGAGAAACAAGACCTGGCGGAAGTACTTGTCGGTGTTGGCCTCGATGGCTGGGATGCGGTTCAGGACGGCGCCTTCAAAATCGAGCTTCAGCATCACGCCAAGGGCTTTGGCGAGACCGGGGTTCAAGCCGATGGGGAAATTGAGACAGCAAACCTTGCCGGTTTCGATGAGCCAACTGAAGGAGGGAAGTGGCTTGCCAAAACGGTAGTCGGCGTTGGCTTTGGGGTCGTAGCATTCCGGTGGCGGGCAGAAGGTCCTTTTCACAACCGGGTTGTCATCGAAGAGGGAAAGGAAAACGGATATGCCTTCGACGACGGAAGTCCGCAGCTTAGGCTCGATGCGTCGCCAATCGTTATAGAACCAGCGCTTAACAGCTTGCAGTTGTTCCTGGCGATCGGTATCAACCTTATCGAACCCGGCTTCGCTAAGGCATTCGAAGTCAATGGATTTGCTCTCCAGGAATCGCCTCGCTCCCGGAGTGTCGTTAGCGCGAAACATCTCAAGGGATTCATCCTGGATAAACTCGAAGAGTTTCAGCTCCGAGATGTGAACGCGGCAGTCCGGCGCAGAAACAAGTAGGAAATAGCGTTCTTCAAGACGCCGCTCGGCGTCTTGGATCTTCTTCTCCAGAATATCCGGCGAGATGGCGCACTCGTAGACATCGAAAAGGGTCACGTAGTTATAGGCGATCTTATGCAGGAGGATGATGAACTTGATCAGATTCGTGTAGGCCTGCTGCCAGAACGGTTCTTTGCCCTTGCCGAAGAGGTTGTTTAGGAGCGAAGCGATGCTATACGCCAAGGCGTAGGCATCGAGGTCGTTGTGGAAGGGGTTGTAGCGGTATTGCGACCCGAGGCCGATCTCGATGTAATCTTCCACTCGTTCGTGTTTAACTAGGATCTCCTTGATTTTTTTGCAGAAGTCACCTTTCACTTCAAGAACGAGGCCGCCGATCCTCTTCTCTTTGTCGTCCGCTTTGTAAGCGAGAATCTGCTCGGCGAAGGGATACATGGAGCAAGTGGTTTTGCCACTCCCAATTGCGCCAAAGATGGCGATTCCAGTGAAGAGCCCGCGTTCTGGAATGATGAGCCAGTAAGGGTCTTTCGCGGGTATGGGTTTACGAGGGTTATGAATCTCGCCGATGACCAACGAGAGGGCAGTGCGCTTGCGCGGGTCGGGATAGGAAGGCAGCCGGCCTGGTCGGAGGCGCTTGGGAATCTTGAGAGCAAAGATGTACAGCCCGGAGAACAGAATCGAATAGACGATGTAAGGGGTCGTGTAAAGAAAAAGGACGTAGGTGTACTTGAAGCCCTGAAAGACGGGCCGCGCCCAGAGAAACATGAGTTCGAAGAAGAGGTTGTCCTCGGGGAAAGGCATCCTTATATAAAGGAACAGCCCGGTGGCTGCCGCGAACAGACAGGCCAGGAAGTTCTTGGAGTTCAGGACGCGCTGGATCATGCCATCCTCCGGGCTGTGCCCGCATCGTTCTCTGTCTTAGCTGGTATGGTGGTCTTCCGGCTGGCACGCCACTTCTTGTACTCTGGGTCCCTCGACAAGAGCTTCTTGAGGACGTAATTGGTGACGTGGTCTGGTGTGCATTCGATGAAGCTGGAGTAATCGTCGAGCAGTTCGCTGACAGGCTGTTCGAGCTTGAGCGAGCGGCTGACTAGTTCGGGTGGTCTCTTGATGTAAGCCATTTTCTCCTCCTGTGGTTCGCTGGATGATTCCGAAATCCTGGACGCGGCCAAATAAGTCACGCGCTGCGCGTGACTGAGGCGGGAGCGACCCCACAGAAACCGTGACGCACGGTGCGTCAAAAGGGTGGGGTCGCTCCCGCCTCATCCGAATTTGGCCGCGTCTTTTCGGGCTTTCTCTTACGGGGTATCTCGTGTCGTTCCACATAGTTGGCTTCACTCGGGAGGTGAAGCCAACAAAATCTACTGGTGAAGCGGTGGGGTGAAGGTCGCTTCACCGTCACGGTTTTGGGTTTTCACTGTGAACTGGTTTTCTCCGACAAGGTACGTTGCGAATTCCACCTTGCGGTGAGGCGAGGTTTGTGTAAATTCGCCGCGAACGGCGTCGGCAGTCATTTGTCCCGAAGACCACGCGGAATAGAGAGCCTCGAATTTATCCCCGTGAAAACGCCTTGTTGCCTCGTTCAACCATTCGATCTCGTCGTTTGAAAACAATCCGAAACGTTTCATCTCCCATGCATTCCGAAGGCGGAAATAGCGGAGGATTTCGCCGGAGATGTCACCCGCAAACGCAGGCAATACGCGTTCGGAGAAACAGCGCTCTGCGCGGGCGAAATTGGCTGGACGATTCGCTATATATAGGAAGCGGAATCCGTTCAATTGCTGGAAGAGTGGCTGGTATGCGTGCAAATGGGTGACGAATCCCGCAGTGCTCGCCTGCCCAGGGTCCACATAAGAGAACGTGACCACAGGTGAGGAAGAGGCAGGTGAGTCGTCTAGAAAAAGCGGATATTTATCCACGAAGTAGCGGAGCGTCGGTTCGGTGCGGGAAATGCCCAGATATGCCTTGGTGGGAAGACTTCTCTTTGGCACGCTCAATTCCTCGCAAAAATAGCGCAGCTTTTCTCGCTCGGTTTCGAGATAGGTGTACTGCTGATTTGCAAGAATGAAATCGAGTAACACGAGCCGGGTCGCGACGAATTCCAGCAAGTGGCGTCGACGGTTGCGGAGATTTTCCTTTCCAATTTGGTGGTAAAGCATTTTGGAAAAGAGATGAAAGACGCGTCCGACGCCACGGTACTCGCGCCAGCAGGCATGTCCACGGCTTTCCAGTTTTTCACCGAACTTGGTGGAGCGCTTGCCCCATTGGACGCCGGCAAACGTGAGGAACTGGCGAGGGGCAAAGTAACCCGAATGCGTTGCGACAATATAGAGGAAGCGGGCTTCGATCTCTGTATAGCCGAGGGCCTGGAGAGCCGCGATGTCTTCGTCCCGGATTCTCATAAGGTCAAGATCTCCGCAGTGATTTCATGCTGATCGAGAATACGGCGCACTCGATCGGCATCACTCGGCGACGCATAGAGCGAGAAGCCGGCGCGTGCTTTTTCGGCGATTTGGCGCGGATGGTAGTTCTCGGTGGTTAGCTCCAGGTCCACGCGGCCCATGTCTCCCTCGCGGTTTTCGTACTCGATGCGGAGGTCGGGCACGGGAATCTTGTTGCCGATGACCTGGAGGCCATGGCGGGCGGCGATCTCGGGCCGGGACTCGGTGCCGAACCTGGCGAAATCCCGGTTGAGTTTCCTCTTCAATTCGTAATCGAGAACGACGCGGAGGTTCCTGCCGCCCTTGTCAAGGATTTTTCCGGCCTCTTTCTGATACAGCTGGTAGAGATCTGCATCATGGTTCGCTTCTTTCGGTTTGACGAAGCCGTGGTAAGTCGATTGACCCTTGGGAACAAGCCGGTTGGCGCGCATCAACCGGTGTCCGGTTTTGGTGAGCGTCAGCAATGCGCGGGGATTGGCATCTGGTCCCTCGAATGTTCCACATCGCACGAGCCCTTGTCGGATGAGGTTGCTAACGTCTTGCTGCATACCTTCCCGATCGTCTCGATAGCTGTGCTTGGCGAGGTCGTCTGTGGCGATAACGCGGAACTTAGCGAGATTGCTCAGAGTGTGCACCTGCGACGACCGCAGCTTGTGGGCGCGGTCCCGTTCGTAAAGCACGCGGCTGGAGCCTGGAGAGCGGGGGTCCTTCGGAAACGGATCGCGTTGGCTTTGAGAGTCCCGGTCGAGGTGAATGGGACGGTCTGGGTTTCGGTCCTGTTCCTGATGTATCGTCTCCCTCGCAGGAGATTGTCCGCGCGTGCCACTTACGGGCTCGCGGGCATCGTCAAGATCCGCGGGTGTGAAGTCACGGGACATGTCAGTGCTGCTCCGCGTCTTGAATTGGGGTTGGTACAGGCGCGTGGCCGGAGATGACTTGCCTGTCCAAATGCGAGAGCTTGCGGCCAGTGTCTTTGAGGAAGAATTTGCGCTGAATGACGTAGACGGCGGCGAAGACATTTGCGAAGAGGATAGCCATCCATCCCAGAATGAAGGTGCCGTACTGGTGGTAGAGAATGAATCGGTACGGAATAAGGAACTTCAACTCGCCCATCAGCCAGAAGGCCAGGGCAAGAAGAATGGAAATGGTAACGATCAGAGCGTTGGCAATCATTTCAGACCTCCAGAGTGGTGTGAGGACTCACGCGAAGCTACGTGAGAGACCCGATGGCTAGCGCCGGACGATTGCGGCAAGGGGCGCGGAGTTGGCCCCTGGGGTGGGAAAACTTCGTAGACATACCTTTCAAGGGCAGCGGCGATGTTGTACGCGAGGGTAATGCTTGGCAGAAAGCGCCCTTTCTCGATGGCGTCGATGCACTGGCGATTGACGCCTACGCGGGCCGCGAGATCGGTTTGCGTCCAGTGTTTCGTTTTTCGGAGGAGTTGAACACGGTTTTTCATTTGAATGCCTCGTCTTCACGGAAGTAGGTGATCGTCAACCCCAAAGGGTTGATGGGAATCAATTCATTCGGCACGCGGCTCTTGAAGAGGAAAACGAAGGTGGCGGTATAGAGATCACGCTTGAGTTCACTGTGGTCGGCGGTGGAGTAGTAGACAAGAAAGAAATCGACGCGTGCACGGAATGGCGGAGTCTGCATCTCTTCGAGCGCGACTTTCTTCACTTCTACGTCGGTCTCTGGAGCCGAAGAGTTCGTGAGAAATTTCCTAACGATGTCGCCTTTGCGGTAGGCATCGAGAATGCCGTCGGCAAGCTTACCGTCGAGGAAGTAGAGGGACTTCGAAAAGTCATCCTGAATGGTGTAGCGGTTGCGGCGATAATAGAGGCCGCAGAACTGCGAAAGAAAGTATTTGGCCTCCGCGTCCTGCGGCTTGTACTCAAGGTTGTGATAGTTAATGGCTTCAGCGCGGCCGAGGTCGTCAATGCGGATCACAAGGGGGCGAAAATCTTCAAAGGTTTTGATCGTCTTCAAATCAAGAAGCAAGAGGCCCGCAGCAACGACGGAGACAAGCGTCAGAGCGATTTTCAGATATGTGTTCGTCACCATGGGGTCACCGTATTGTTCGAGATAGAGCCGCTTGGCATCGTGGAAAGTACGGTCGTCACTCATGGCAGGAGGCCTTCGACGATGCCGCCCGCAATGCCGGCGGATGACCCGCCGGCAGTGCCGCTGAAGATGTGGTTAGTAAGGGCAGGTATTTTCAGGAGGGCATAGATCGAGGCAAAGAAGGTAATGAAGAGAACGGGGAAGGCTTCAACGAGTTGGACGGTCGAAATGGCCCCCTTCGGCTGAAGGTCCATGATTCCGAGGATTAGATTCGCAATGATGTACACAACGGCAGCGGCGATGACCTGGTAGAACGCATATTGAATGAAACAGCGAAACCACCCCCAGAACAGCCACTCCATTTTCGGGACGATAAAGAAAGGTATGAAGACCGGACCCACAAGAACACAAACAGCGGTGGCGATAAATCCGAAGGCTATGACGACGATGGCGATGGCTTGAGCTGCAGCAAGCAGGATGATGATGATCACGTAGATGGCCGTTCCCAGGACGTCTGCGATACCGGGGGAGTCCATGCGGGTCTCAAAGTCCGCAATTCTCTCTTCCACGGTTTGAAGTTCGGTCTGATTGATTTTGTTGGCAAGAAACTGGGATTCGTCAGTAATTAGATTATGGAAACTGGTCCCCACACCCGGAATGGGTGTGCTGTAGTAATTGACCATTGCGAAGCCAAAGCTGACGGTCAGGAGAAGACTTGCGAAGTTATCGAAGTGGAACGCCTGTCTGCCGCCAGCAGATGAGAGAGCCGATTTAACTCCGAACCAAACGACAAGGATTGTGGCGAAGGCGCGAAAAAGGTTTTGCCCCATCGCGTCGAAGAAGCCGAGATTCTGCGTGAGCAGGTTATTGATGGCCTGAAAAACAAACTGCAGGTAGTCCATGGTGATAGCTCCTTCGACGCGACGAGTAGATTGCAGTCCGGGTACTACGGCATCCGGAAGTTCTGAAGTGAACTGGTTAAGGTGCTGGTGACTTGCGAGAGGTTTACGGAAAGATTTGCTTGCCGGGAGATGTCGACGTTGATCGCGTTTGTGGTGGCCTCGCGCTGCTGCTTGGCGAGGATGGTTTGCTGCTCGAGCAGCGACGCCAGGAGCTTGTTTGAATCCTGGAGCGTGCGTAGCGTCAGGACTCCCGCGGCGTTGATTTTGTTCAGTACGGAGACTTCGCTATTGAGATCGGAGTCGTTCGAGAATGAGTCTTGTTCCAGGTTTGCGATCTGTGTCTGGATGTCCTGGGCGCTGCCCCGGATAGACCCGATGGTCGCCATTGCGTTCATGTTCGCGCCGTCCGCGAGTTCGACGGAGGCATATTGGGACTGCACGCGGTCCAGCTCAAAAGGATCCATGCCTGAGAGGTGATCGGGGCTGTACGGGAGCAGTTGGGTTGTAGACTTCTGGTAACCGGTGTTGATCGTGGAAAGCAGGCCGGAGTTGATGCCGTTAATCCAAGAGCCGGTATTTCCGAAGGTGTTCAGCGAAGTCACATTTCGCCATTGCGAAAACACCGCGCGGTAGCGCGCGGGCATGTTTCGGATGAATGTGGCCATCTGCCTGGCGAGGTTGAGCTGATTCGTGATCTGGGCGTAGCTCTTTTGCAGTTGAGTGAGGTGCTGTTGAAGTTGCTGATAGCGAAGCAGCGCGTTTTGGAAGTTGGTCGGGTCGTACACGATCCCGCTCCCAAATTGCGCCGAAGCGGTACCAAGGCACGAACCCATGACGAGCACAAAGAGCAAAGCTTTTCTTTTCATCGCACTTTCATCCTTTCCTTCTTGCCTTCAGAGATCGGAAGGCATCTTGTGGTTGAGGTAATCGGGCAACGCGAGATCGCCTGCGAGATAGACTTTGATTCGGTGGCCTTCGCGGATGGTCACCGTGGGCATGATGTTCAAGAACTTCTCGAGGATTTGCGCGGAAGACTGCGCGGTGCTTTGTGCGAATCCCTGGCGCATGAGGTCGGCGCCTGACGCGTTGAGGGAGCCAGCGGTCCCGGTCTCTGCGACGGCTCCGAGAGCACCAACGGCCAGCGACACCCCAAAGATGCGGAGGTAGTGGTTGTTGACCTGATCCCGCACCCCGCTGTCACCGATCTGGTTGAGCCCCTTGAATTGATCGAGGCTGGCGGAATACCCGTCCGGCATGAGCATGCGATGAAACACAACCGCTAGACGTGCCTGGCCGAAGGTGTCCACCTTCTTCGTTTCACCCAGCAACTTCGCGCCTGCGGGGATCAGTAGATGCTGGCGGTCGTTGGAATAAACATCGGTTGAGAGCAGGCACTCGACGGGGCCTGCGAAGCCTCCGTCGAGCCGGTTGATGAGGACGGTTTCGAGGATGGTTCCTTCGAATAGTACGTAGGTTTTTCCTGCCGCCGCGTTGGCCGCGTCAGCGGATGCGGCGGCAGGTCTTTTTGTTTCCTCCTTTCGATTCTTGGTCGTTTCCGCGGAATCGGATTGCGTCGTCGGTGACGACGGGGTGCCCGGCACCGGAGAAGTCAGGTTTGGCTGCGTTTCGTTCAGAGGTTGAGCTATCTGAGCCGTGTCGGGCCATGAAGGGACCGAAACGGGAGCGGCGGGAGCGGGTTCGTTTGCCGGGGACGGAGCACTCGCCGGAGGTTTGCGGTAAGTCAAAGCCACATTGGAGGCGAAAAGTGATACGTAGGCACGCCTCTTCCGCTCTGCCTTGATCGGGTCTTCCTCCGGCCGCGCTTCGCCCGTACCACCGGCACCAGGTTGTTGAGACTGCGAGTCGTGTGTGGCGGTGCCGACTAGCCTGGCCTGCTTCGCGAGTGCGTCCTGCGCGACAAGTTGTTGCCGCTGTAAATCCTGAATGCGGTTCTGCATCTCGGCAATCTTGGTTTCGTTGACTTCAAACGGTGCCTCCATGGGCGCGGCGGGCGGCGCTGCTGGCAATGGCGTTGGCGGCTTCTTGCCCCCGGTCAGCCACATGATGGCGACCATGAGAAACGCCAGTCCGATGAGGAGCCATGACTGGACGTTTCTAGGTAGAAGGCCTTTGGGTTTCTGTGCTCTTTCCTGGACCTCGGCGGGTTGATTTGGTTGGTTCATTGTTCTCCCTCAGTTCCCGGCCACATGGCGCGCAAACGGCAGCTTCTTCTTGCCGATAGCCAAGTAGCCGGTGTCGATGATCTTGGGTGCGATGTAGATGCCGTTCTCGAACTGGAAAGAGATCAAGTTCGGCTTGCCGTCCTTGATTTCATAGAGCGCGGGCTTCTCCCGTGCGGCGCACTTGACATAGGTGAACGAATCGTCGTGGTAGATAGCGGAGACCAGGAATGGGTCGCGGCCCGCTTTCGAATCGAGAGGGTAGTCGAACTGGAGTTTCGTGGCGTAGCTGGAGCGGAAACGGTTCACCTGTTCGGCGGAGAGGGCTTGCGCCGCACGGACTTGATCGGCGGCTTGGGAGCGGAGCGTTTCGAGTTCCTTCTTGTACGCCTGGGCCTCCCCTGCGCTTACATAGCCGCGCAAGCCCGTGTTCGCCGCGCTACCTGAGCCCTCCTTCGGCTCCACGAAGAGCTTGAGATCGGGGTCAGCGTTCGGCTGGTTGCTGATTTCGGTCAACAGGAACGAGTAGACGTGACCGCTCGCGGTGATGAGGTTCAAATTGCTGCGGCTGCCGGCCTTGGCAGGATGGACGTAACAAAGGTTGTGCGCACCGTTGATGACCCAGAATTCCCTGTCGCCCGTGGTGAAATCGAGAATCTCCTCGTTTTCGGGCAGGACGATGAGTGTTGAGAACCGGAGCTTGGCGAGGATCGGGACAATGTCTTCCTTCGAATACTTCACGACACGCGCCGCTGCTTCCGTCGCGGCGTGCGCCGGCATGGCAATTGTTCCGACAAGACAGAGGAAGACGAGACTACCGAAAAAAGACGTTAACCTTGTGACGCGCTTCATTGTTTTTCTCCTGAGGTGGATTTGTTTTGTGACAACTACATTGCGAAGAGCCGCAACGAGAACGGGCGACCGGTGCGAGCGGAATGACCGAAGAGGTCCGCGCAACAGGAACGCGGTGCTAACGGCAAGAACAAACCAGGTCAAAGCAAAGTAAAGCGGGCTCTGAACGAGAATTCGTAGAGACCCGCATTTTAGGCTGCTTTCTGAAGAACGATGAATTCGGTCTTAGTGACTGCCATGCGCTGGGCCTTGAGCAGCAGGTAGCCGAGATTCTTGTAGCCGCGACCCCTTCTAACGAGGCTTTTGATGTTGCCGTTGATGGCTTCCACCACTCCGAAGCGTACTTTGGTGCGGCAGTAGTTCAAGATCCCGTCCAGGTGATCCAGCAACATAAAGGCAAGCTTTTGAAAGGGCGCCAGCCGTTGCCAGCGCAGTTGATCGATCCAGCTCTGCAAGTAGCGCAGCATGGCCCCTTCATAGCGGTAGGTCCACAAGCGCTCCAAGCTTTCCTTTAGAAGGTAGGCTTTCATTACCCGCCGGTTGAGGGCGAATAGCTGGTTTAACTGCTGGCGTTTTTGGTTGTCCAGATTCATCCAGCGCGTCAACAGCAGCCAGCGTTTGCCCTTCACTACACCGCGCATGCTCCCACCTTTGCGAAAGAACTCCGCTCGGCGCACTTCATCGATGGCTTTGTTGGCGTGCTGCAGAACGTGGAATTTGTCGTACACGATGCGGCAGTTCGGAGCCCATTGTTCGATACTGTTGGTGAACGGCCGCCACATATCCACGCAAGCCGCCGCAATGCGCTTCCTCTGGCTTTCCTTCAGTTGGGTTCGGAAAAACTCATCCAGCGTTTCTTGCTTGCGATCCTGTCCGAACCATAAAGGCTCGCCGGTCTCCAAGTTGCTGACCACGGTGATGAACTTCATCTGTTTGCCGAAGTAGATTTCGTCCACACCCATCTGCTCTAAGCGATCCTTCCGGCGCGTCGCATTCCATCGCTGGAGATAGCGCAGGTCGATCGCTCGCACCGTGCTGGCCACCAACCCAAACTGCCTGGCCACTTGGCGAACCGATGCGCTCTCGCACGCCAGCCCCACCGCATCCTCAAAGTCTTTGCTGAAGGGCGCTTTGCTCGGTAGTTGCAGTACCTTCTCGATCCTTACCCCGCAATCGGGACAGCGCACCCGGTACAGTTCGATGATCACCGTGGTCTGATACTTCCTCCACGGCAAGTCGCGCACCTCGCGCTGGTAATAGTCATGCGCTTCGGTAAACTTCTTTCCACATCCCGAACAGATCAGTTTGCGGTTGCCCCGTTTTCGCCGCACCCATAACCGCAGGGTCATAGCGTTTTCATCAATCTCGTGTCGAAAAACTCGATAACCTGGCCAATTCAAGATTTTCGTGAATTCGTTGTCGCGCATTCCCCGAGTCTAGCCGAACCACCCCATCACGGAAAACCGCCCTCCTATTGGGTCTCTACAAATTCTCGCTCAGAGCCGTAAAGCGGAGGTACGACGGTCGCAAGAAATGCGAGGATCAGGAAAGATCCGACGAGACTGGGTACGATGAAAATCCAGAAGATGAAACAAATCACAAACGTTCTCATGGCTTCACCCCCGCGAGCACTTCCAATCCTTTGTCAAATCCATGGGTGTCAAAAGCTTCCTTACGCTTCTTGTTGTCGAACGGATCGTTTGTGTAGAGCCAATAGCTCTTGGGATCGACGTTGAGATTCGCGACCTTTGCCAACTCCGGCGTCTTAATCAGGAATTGCTGCTTGGGGATAAGGCCCGAGATGAGCTCGACTTCGGTTTCGTTCAAGTGAAACTGCCGCCGGTAGAGATCACGGTCCATGTCCGGGTTGGCGAGGAAAATCTTCGTAGCACAGCTTTCGATGACTACGTCGAGGATGTCCGAGCGCTTGAGCTCATCGAGCGACTGCGTCGAGAGGACCATGGCGGCGTTGTGCTTGCGCCAGGTCTTAAGCGCTTCGACGACGTATCGTTGAATGCTTGCGTTCTTCAAAAACACCCACGCTTCGTCGATGAAAAAGGCTTTGAAAACGGATGAAATTTGCCGGTCCGCGATAACAGCACTAGCGCGATGCAGGATGTAGAACAGCAGCGATTCCAAAAGTTCCGGGTACTGGCTCATGCTCTGGAAGTCGAAGCACTGAAAGCGCGAGAACGAAATCGTGTCTTCGGCGTTGTCGAAGAGGAATCCGAACTGGCCACCTCGGGTCCATTTGGCAAGACGGCTCGAAATGTCGTGCCCCAGCGTGTTCGCTAGAACGCCCAGCGTGCGCAGCGCTGGGTCCACTGCATACAGGTTTTCGACTTGGTGGAAGAGGTCGCGCTCGCTAGCAGGGTCGAGTTCGCCGGTCCTCTGCCCCTGGATTAGCACTTTCAGAAATAGCGCGAGGAAATCTAGATTTTCTTTCGTCGGTGGCAACGAAAATGGGTTGATTCTGAAATCCTGTGATTCCAGGCCAACACGAACATAGGAACCGCCGAAAAGCTGCGTGAGACTCTCGAAGCTGCCTCCCAAATCGAAGATGAACGTGCGCGGCTCGTATTTCTGAAGATTGGTGATAAGAAAATTCAGAAGGAACGATTTCCCTACGCCGGTTCGGCCGAGAATCATCGTGTGAGCCACATCCCGGCAATGCAGATTCAAGAAGTAAGGGGTGTGGTGGTTGGTCTCTAGAACCGCGAGATACTCCTGCCGGAGATGCTGATTACGAGGCTCGCCACAGTGAAGTGTGAAGAGAAACGAGAAATCGGCATAGTTGGTGTTGAGCAGGTACATGGAACGTAAGTTGAAATCGTAGTTGCCTGGAACCGCTGCGAGAAAGGCGTTCAGGAGGTTGCATCTTTCTTCATAGAGCTGGGCGTCGTGGACGCTGAAAACCTTATAGAAATCGGCGCAGGCGCGGTCCACCCTGGCCATATCGAGGTCGTAAATCACGACGGTGAGGGAAAACTGGCCAAAGTAGTTCCCGTATAGCTCGATCTCCGTAATGCCTTCGCCGAGTTCCCTTACCTGGGATTCCTTGGAATCGTCGAGCAACACGTCCTGCGTGACCGCCTCGTTCATGTTGACCTGGCTGACGAAGGAACGCTTGGTGTTGTGAAAGTGGCGGCGCTTGGTTTGGATGAGCCGGCGCATCTTGCCTGAATCTTCCTTTTTCCATTCCGTGACGATGTAGTAGTTCGCTTCGACTTCGAGCAAGCGTTTGAAGATGAGGGGAAAGCTCTGGGCTGATGGTTCCTTGAGCGTCAAAACCTTGACGTAGTAATCGTCCAAGCGCAGATGCCCACGGTGGCATTCCAGGGGGGATTCGGGGAGGTAGTAGTCGAGAAAGTTATCGTATTTGAGTTTGGCGAGATCGAGTTTGTCGGGATGGAAGTTGAGCGTTCTCTTGAGAACGCGAAAGGCCTCCTGTTTGTCGAGTATCCGAACAGCGACGAAATCGCTGACTTGGAGAATGAAGCTGCGGGCTTTCTGAAGCAGCGCTGCCTGTGCATCGTCGACGTGCTGGCCAAGAACAACGATCTGCTTCTGGGGTGAGAAATGCGCCCACAAATCGACAAGGGCTTTCTTTGGATTCCCTAGAAACTCGGCCAGCGCGCTGCCGAGCTTGTGTGAAGTCTGGAACCCCTTGTAGAGCACGACGTAATAAACCGACAGGGAAAAGAGCGCATCGGCCTTGCTGCCGAGGTAGGCGATTCGACTTTTGATCGCAGTGTCTACTACAGGGTTTGAGTAGAGCTTGTAGGGTATGGTCTCATTGTTGCGCTTGAAGAGGTATTGGTAGACGCGGTAGTGTTCATCGAACAGCTTCAGAGCTGATTCGAGACGCTTCGTGAAACCGTCAATCGATGCGCCGTCGAGACACTCGTAATCGACGCCGCGAACTTCAAGGATGACGCCGACCTCCCCGCTCTTCGTGTGAAAAACCTCCGGGCCGATGAATCCGCGGAGATTGATCCGCCCGCTAAGGGAGTCGGTCTCGTTGTAGTTCTTGAAGATTCGGCTAAGCCTGAACATGGCCATCCCTTCGGATTGCAATTGGGGTGAACTTCATCGGATCGTATTGGGCGCGGAGGCTTGCGGCCGTCAGCAAAAATCGGAGAATCTGCGGATCGGTCTGGGCGGCCCAGCGGGCCAGGAAGTAGAGCAACAAAAACATCAGCAACCCGCCGAATAAACTGTTGAGCAGGTTGAAGGTGGCGGCGCCAAGACACATGGCGAAGAAGAAGAGCTTTCGCTCAGCTCCGAGGATCGTCATTGGCCGGGATAGCGATCGATGCACTCTGTTGATTCGTCGGGCTGCCGCCATGTGCTTCTCCCTGTGGGACACGCGTGTCTCAGTTGGCGGGAAAAAGCCAAGATAGGAAGTTCACTGCCGCGATGGCCATTCCGACGCCGAAAAGTACGCCGGCAAGTACACGCTTTGAGCCGCCTTCACCGAAGGCGAAGGTGAGCCCGGCCACGACAATCGCAACCAGCGACAGTCCCCGTGCAATCGTGCTCGTAAACGCTTGTTGGAGGACGCTTACGGCGTTTTCCCAGGGGGATTGTCCGGCCGCCTGCGCAAATACCCCAGATGCAAGAATCAGAGAAGAACAGAACGCGACGGAGGCCGACCGGAGCCAGCTGGAGACGGATTTCCTTCGAAGGACTTTTTTCATTTAGGTTGAGTTCCTTTCAGATGATGCGAGGCAGACTCGCATCCGGATTAGAAGGCAAACTCTCGCCGGATTTGGTTGGGCGGTACTGTGAGCACGGGGGATGAGTTACGGCTAGCCGCCGAGAAGCTGCCCCTGGAGCCGCACGAGTACAGCCAATCGTCCATGGCAGAGTCACGAATGTTGTCAGCAAGTTCCGATGGGTCTCGGCGATCTGTTGCTGTTTCGGTCTTCTCTACCTGGGCGAGGTTTCCAGCGAGAGTTGCCCTCTACTATTACTAATGGGCAAAAACTTGTTCTGATTCCCCAAAAAAAAATTCCCCGCCTTCCGGGAACTTTTTTCTCTTCTGCGGATTTTGTGAAGAAACAGAAGGCGACAAAGAAGCACTCTTGATGCCGAGGTCGCTCGCTGCCTTTTGAAGGCGTTGCAGAATTCTCTCGACGCGCCAGTGGACTGCCTTCTCTGAGAGCGCCGTGTGTGTATGAATGATCTCCTTTGCGAAAAACCCATCTACTTTCAATCTGATGAGTAGATCGCGTTCGAAGACCGACAGAATTCCGATCCGCTGGCAATGGTCGAGGAAATTATCCAGAACGGCGACAGTTTCGAATGCGTCGTATCCAAAAGGCTCCGCCGCCTCTCCAGACTTCTCGGCTTCTCTCTGAATCGCGACTCGTTGTTCCTTTTCGGCCCACCGAAATGCATTCTTACGCAGCGTTCGTGTGAGCGCGATGGGAAGATGACTGTTCATTAGAGTTGGAGAGGCTGAGGTCACAAGCTCCAAGAACAACCTGAGAATCTGTTGTCCGATGTCTTCGGACTCGAGCTCTCGAAACCAAGCGCACAGCTCCCGATGGGTTCGGTGGATCGTAGGTGTAAACGCGAGCACCAAGACGGCCTGGATCAACTCGACGTCGGACACATCTGTCCGTGCGGAGATGAGTACTGGAACTAGGTCGCCAGCCAGCGTAGCTCTCGAATCGCCGTTGCGCCCTGCGTGAAGGTCCGTAAGCAGTTCCGACACGTTCGAGAACCTCGCAAGTGCCGGCGAACTCAACGCTATGGCTGAGAACCGCACGCTTGCCGGTGGCCGCGTGAGTGATTTGAAGAGATGGCGCTCGACCTTGCAGATGTGGCACTTGCAGTGAAGGTTTTCCAACATGATCCCAACTCCTCAAGTACACGGCCAGAATCGGCCTCTGTAGATACAGACCCTCTATTCGGAGAACCTCAATTGGAATCTAGAGGTTTGTCTTCGAGATTGAGTCGGAGTGGAGTCGGGCTTTGTGATTCAGCGATGTTCGAGCGAAAACTCCCCTCTATATACTAAGAGGCCTCCAGAAAGGAAAACCTCAATAAGAAAATCCAGAATTTCGTGTTTTTTTCAATTTGTGCGTTTGTGCTGACCTGTTTCGCAGCTGCTCACACATTCCGAAATCGGTTGGCGACACCAGGCCTATGGGGAAACTCCGGGGAGGACTTTTCTCATAATAGAAACATCCAGAGGGGAATTACGAGGCGAACCATTTCCATGGCCTGGAATCCCCGAGGTTCCGTTGGACTTTTGGGCTTGCGTTCGCGTAAGCATTGCGATAGAAACCAACGATCAACTGGGGGAAATCATGAAAGTTCAGGCGCCGCAGGGACAGTATCGGGTTATAGGCCGAGGCCGAATCGACACTATGGACTTCCCGAGCGAAGCCTTTTTGTTCTGTAAAGACTACGAGAGCTTAGATGAGGCCAGAGCGTGGGCAGACGGGCTAACACAGCTATACTTCTGGACTTACGTCTACGATGATAACGGTCAGCTTCTCCATGAGGCGAGCTCCTACCAAGAACACGTTGAAACGTTAAATCAAAGACACTCTGAAGCGAACCAGAGTGGGCTCCGAAGAAAGCCACAATAGTATTGCCTGGTTGTAACCACGAATGGGACATGCAGGTAGCACACTTTCTTGGCTCATTTTTTGGCGGGCCCGGAAAAGCGGTCGCTCTCTAGAGTGTTTTGACTACCTCTAACGCTTTCTCTAACTGGGTATCGACGCCAGCCGCAAGCGATTCTGGAGTGTTCTCAACAAGTACATCGGGTTCTACCCCCTTGCCCTCTATACACTCCCCTTTCCATGTGAACCAGCCCGCGACCGGCATGCGAAGCACATATCCGCCGGGCAGTGTGAAGTTAGCTCCGCCGAGCACCTCACCTGCTGTTCGTGTACCGACGATCGTTGCGAGGCGATTCTCTTTTGCGAAACTGGCGACCATTTCCGCGGCGCTATGGGTATTCTCGTTGATAAGAATGACGGTGCGGCTGTGGAATGGCTGCGGCCCGAGCCCCTCCGTTACGAGGACCATCGAACGATCCCTCTGGAAGAGTTTGAAATGCAAGGCCATCATGAGCAGCTCTACTTTTGTGGCAGGAATCTTGCCGATGCGAGTCAGTCTTTCCTTCTGGTAGCCTTTCCGAAGCCGCCAACGCGTAACGCTATAACCTATTTCCACTTTGTGTGGACATAGATAACTCAGAAGTCGCAGAGAACCTAACCCGCCCCCGATATTGCCTCGAATGTCCACGATCAGCCGTTGGACGCCGTGATCTTTCAGGTCGCGAATGGCGGAATCCAGACTCTTAGCGAAACTCTGGCCCACGGCTCCCGGAAACGTCGCTACTTTGACAAAGCCGACGTTCGGAGCCAGCATCCGGTGCGAAAGACTCCGGGGCTCAATCATCGCTGGCCGATCTTTTGCGGCTCGATTTGGCACTTCGATAGCAACCAGGCGCCTGCCGCCGCTGAAAGTTCCGATCTCAAGTTTATGGCTGCCGCCGATGCGGAAACTTGAAGACCTCGGCGGTATCACCGGTTCGGAATCTATGGCCAGAAGGATTTCGCCCGGCTGAATCCCCGCTTGGAACGCAGGCCCGTCTTCAATGACATCCACAAACATCCAACGCTTGCCTTCGGGAGTGTCGACTGCACGAAGCGTGGCGTTTATGGAATAGGGTGCGGGGACGATGGCGCGGCGCTGGTGAAAAAAAGCCGTGTGGCTACTGCCAAGTGCCGTGAGGACTTCACTCACCCCAGTTTCAAAGCCTTCTGGCGTATCCACAGCAAGGAGGTGCGGCAAGCTTTCGTCGACGGTCCTAACCCATCGGCCATAGTCCTGATTCGGATTGCTTACATTGATGTGGCGTTGGAGAACGAGCTTCTTGAGGACGCCGAGGATCTTCGCTCGGTCCTTTTGCGTGAGTGGCGTCGACGTCGTGTTTTCTCTGAGTGGCATTTGCCCCTCCTCCCCTACTTCGTGGTAGTTAGCCTCGTAGAGTTGAAGTTGATGGGATGATTACCAACGCCATCCAACCTGAAACTGGCCCAATAATACGGAATGGCTCGCGGGCCGTAAGTCTTGAGCATGTCCCGCTTCGCCCCAGTCAACGCATACGCGACGCTACTTCTCTCGGCCAGATGAGCGTAGAAGCGCTTCATTAGATAGAGGGCGGAGGTGTCTTCGATGCTCCAAAGCGTAGAAACTACGTTCTTCGCACCCGCCAACATAAACGCGAGAGAGAGGTTCGCGACACCTTCTTCACCTTGCAGACTGCCGACCGCCGTATCGCAGGACGACAAGACTACCAGGTCCGCATTCGTATGTAGGTGAACGATCTCGCTCGCTTCCAAAATGCCGTCGTCTCCTGATGGTGAATCGCTGAGAAGTATCAGTGCGGCTCGATCAGGGTGTTTCTCATTCGCTACGCCATGTACTGCCAAATGGATGATCGCGCGCTGGTCCAGATTCGAGTGCTCAAATGCAGATTTTGTCGCACTTGGTCCAATTAAGAGAGTATTAGAGCGATTATGAAGTGCGGCATCGGCGGCGAGAACCTCCTCCTTGGACGCCGGCAGACCAGCTAAAGCGTCGTTGGTGTAGCCACGCATCTTGGCCAATTTGTTGAGGTCTGCCGTTTGGTCGTAAGGGATGCCTCCAACCCCGAGTAGCGATTGTTGCTTTGGCTGGCGCGGCGTCACTGAGTTCACCAAATACATTGCGCTTGAGGAGGGCGCATACGTTATCGTGTGGGAATAGACCAGGTAGCTGCCACTGTCATCGACGAGGGCATCGAACGGCAGCAGATGGAGGCGGCCGTCCGGAACGATTACCAGGCGCTCTTTCTTCGCGACTTCTGGGATCTCCTTCAAGAGAGCAGAATAAAGCTGGCTTCCTTCCGCCTTAGAAGCTCCTTTCGTTTTCAATGTCTTCAGATATGCGGCGACCAGCTCCTCGACGCTTTCGCGGCCACCTACGGAGGTGACCCGCGCGAAGTCCTGGCTGATCGCCAAACAAAAAGAGTGAGGTTCCGCGAGAACGTACTCAAGGATCATTTCGTTTGCAGCGAGACTCTCGCGAACGCGTTCGAGTGGGATCGATTCCCATGGGCGGGACTTCCACGGGTCAGACGCCGGAGTGAGCCAACGTGCCTGTTCGGCAAGAAAAATCTTGTCACGAACTTGACGGACCTGTTCAGCGGACTTCGCTGTTATCAGTTCCACATTCAAACGGCTAATCTGCCTCTCGATTTCCAGCTCCGCGCGGGAATCAGGTGGTTTCCCGCTCATCAAGAGCTCAGTGGTAACACGCCCACGGGCATGCTCAAGAACCGAGAACGCTTTGGGAGTGTCGTTCAAGTGGTCTGCAACTAAACCAAAATGTTCGGCGTAAACCGCGCTCATCGCAGTGATAAGGCCAATCTTACCTTGCGCGGACGTAATGTTGCCGATCATCGCGTCCAGGATGTCTGACGCGCGGTCATACGTTGCGCTGGCCTCGAGGTATTTACCTTGGCTTGCTTGCAACTGGGCGAGTGCTTGTAGCCGCAATGGGAGTAAATAAATTTCGCCGCTGCTCTGTGTCGACTCTGCCGCGGCTGCTGCCAGGGATTCTGCTTTCGGCAGATCGCCCTTCTTGCGATAAATGTCTTCTAAATAGAATTGCGCGTCGGCGAGGAGGCGGGTAAATTTACCTTTTTGAGCCAGGTCGATTGCTGATTGGAAGTCTTCAACCGCTTTGGCTTCATCCTTCTTTGCAACTGCTACGGTCCCGGCTGTGATCAGAGCTTGCGTTTCCTTGACATGCTTTTGTCTTGAGCGGGCCTGGGCGATGATCTCGTCGGCGAGCTGCTCTGCGGCATCGAGCTTCCCCATACCCCTGAATGCCTGTAGCCTGCCCTCGTTGACGAGAAATGGGTATCCGGCGTCGGGGTTTGAAGCAGCAATCTTCAGCGCTTTGTCGAAGTATCCGAGTGCGTCATCATAGGAACCCATCTGCACGAAGGCGTGCCCGATTGCAGACAGGTAGCGGATTTGCGCCCCGGCGTCCTGAAGCATTGTCGCTCCGACGAAAGCGCCAGCAACCTTCTGACGCGCCGCCGCCATATCCCCTTCGAGAAACAGAGAAAATCCAAGCTCGCCCGACGCTCGGTTTTCCCACTTCTTATCGCCAAGAGTCTGGGCGATCTTGAGCGCGGCTTCCCAGTCGCGACGCATTGGTACGGCATCAATTTCTCCATCGATGTCGCCACGGACCACTAGACAAAACAGTCTGAGTTCGTTGTCTGACTGGAGCAGTGGATTCTTGTCTAACTCGATGGCGAGTTCCTCTGAGACCTCTGGAAGCGACAGTTGCTCCATAGTTGATCGGAGCCGGCCCAAATGGGCGTATAACGCGTTTCGACTATCGCCGCGGGCGGTGTACAATTCCTCGGCTCGAGTAAACAGTGAGGCTGCGTCCGCCCAGTTGTATAGGTCCCCATAGCGCAGGGCCCGCTTTAGCAAAACATCTGGACCATCCACCGATGTTTGCGCATGCGCGAATATGCAAACGGCTCCGCAGAAAAAAAACCCCACTGCGGCTCGCCCAATGCTCATCATTTTTGCTCCGTGCTGTTAGGCAGTGCGGTCTCTATCGAAACTGGCTGCACGAGGCGAATGCCGGTTGAGGATTCAACTTCCAGGTTGTAACTGCCCCCTGGGACCTGTCGGAAGTCTGCCTCGACTCGAATGAGCGTCTGACCTTTGTGCAGATGTGCTTGGGCAGGCTTGGACCAGAATGTGTGGATACCCGCTGTCAGCCTTACCGTGTAGGATCGCTCCTCACTAGCCAGAGGCAAGGTCAGAGTCAGATACAGCGGTGAACTTGGGACACGGACGCGCTGCTGAGACGCAATTGTTGATGGTTCGGCGCCGCGTACCGGAGAAAGCGTGCTCAGGTCGAGGCTAAATGCTGCATAAACCACGGTGGGGGGCAACGGCTCCGTTGGGATCGGCGTGTGGTTCGTATCCATTGGAGGTGTATTCGGTTGTCTAATTCTGCGGAGCAAGAGACCAACTCCGATTGCGATCAACAGAGCGCAAGCAAGAGCTGTCCCTGCCAGCACGGGATGAGTCTTGGTCCACGCGGATAGGCGTCTCCATGACAATCCCTCATCAGCTTCGCTCCGGACTTTCACCTCAGCCAACAATTCCGCGTAGCGCCTGAAGCATGGAGAACAAACGGCCAAGTGCTCCGTGACTGCAGCCTCACTTTCGGTCGGGTTGAACGCGAGAGACCGGAGTGAAGCGTCAGGGGGACACCCTTGACGGTCGGGATTGGGGAATGCCTCCGAAAGATAGGACCGCGCAAAGTCGAGTAGCTCTCTGGCACTTTTCTCGCGGGCGGCGCTGTCATCGATTCTCATGGTTCAGATCCTCTCCGTAAAGCTCTCCGAAATTTCACAAATCGGTTCTCAGGCCAAGTCGCTTTCCGATCTTATGGACGGCCAGGTTGAAACGGGCTTCCGCTGCGTGACGCGATATCTGGTAAGACAACCCAATTTCCCTCCAGGAAAACCCTTGAACGCGCCGATAGAACATGTCGCGGGTCACGGGGTCGCACTTTGCCAGAAGTTGATCAAGGAGAATCTTCATCTCAAGCTCGGCGACGGGGTCAGTTGAGTTGTGAAACCCCGCCAGATGCACGCTAACGGCTCCGTCTAGGAGCAACTGCCGCTTCTTAGTTCTGTTTACACGCCGGAGAAAAGCAAAGAAGAGGTACGACGGGAGGTCTCGAACGCCATTCTGAGTGGAATGCCTTCTCGCCCGTAGAGTTCGCGACACTGTGGCCGCTGCGTCCTCCAATAGAGTCGCCGCAATCGCCGGGTCGATGAACTCTTTTTCGGCATGCTCGATAGCTCGGCGCCAGACCTTCTCGGCTGCATCGAGGACAGAAGGGCTTATCCTCCGCCCAAGGCGATCCACAGGGCTAATGCGGAAGCTACGATTTGGCGGTTGCGCGCATCCATCCATAATGGATCATGCTCAGCCCATGCAAGTACGCTGGCTGTGAGCGCACCGGCCGGGCCTCAAGTAGATGCTCCAGACCACGACTCATCTAAGAATCCGCCATTTGACCCAAAGTCGAGGACGGCGTTGTCCCTATCTATTAAGAGTACCTGTTTTGGCAAAACCTCAAGCTAGGGGAAGAAGAATTCTCTGATCAGGATGCACAGCGGCAGAACCCCCTCTTTCCAGATCACATTCTCATGTCAATCTAGATGCAAGAAGAGAGCCAAAGACAATGAGCGTGAGCCAGTCGGTACCAAAAGTTCTAGTACTCAGCAGGCCGTGTCGGGGATTGCTTTCGAGCGGCGCCCACTTCGGGGCGGTTGGTGCGCAGGACTAGTCACGGACCCGTTGGTCTTCCCGGATATTTGTCGAGCCAATGGGTAACGTGGCCTTTTGCGTCGGGTCTGGGGGACCGTTTCCAGCCATCTTCCCACGGCCTCATTTCGCTGGACTCAAACCAAAACCACTTGTTCTCCACGTAGACGTAACAGGGGGCAACCATGTACTCACCCCAGAGATGTAATGGAATGTACGCTATCTGAACAGACTTCGCCGTCTGTTGGGTAAAGCAGAAGAACAAATCGCAGGCTGCTGCCTTATATGACTCAGAAAATGGCCCAGCCAAAGAATGGTCGAGCAAGAGCAAGCAACTATTCCTTCGGAACGGGGTTTGATGCGGGTAGCTCTGGGGTGATTTCGGAAAGGCAACAACGCGGGGTAAACAGGAACGATGTATGGCCACGCAAGAGTGGGCTGCAAGGGGGGACAAAATGGAGTTGCGCTGCCCGAAGTGCAACAGCACCAATCTCAAGAAAGTCTCATTTGCTCACCATGATAGGCTCTTCCGAAGTGAAGGGCGGACGCGGCTGCGTGCCGTCGTGGTGGGCGGCGGCGGGCCCGATCTGGTTTTGGGTATGGCGACCACGCGGGGGACTGACCAGTCTGCCCTCTCCAAAGAGCTGACCCCGCCCGTGAAATGGTCGTATCTCAAAGTCATCGGATGGTCCGTTCTGGCGTTTCTCTGTGCGGGCTGGCTCGTGTTTTACGTCAACACCGTCACAACGAACGCGACGACGGTTTTATCGGCTCCGTTGACTGCTTTCGGTTTGATTTCTGGCGGAGTCTTCGTTCTTCTGTTGTTCGTTGTCTGGAAGCACAATCATTCTAATTACCAGACGCAATACGCTCAGTGGGACAGGTCCTTCATCTGCGAGCGTTGCGGGACGGCCAGCCAACAAGTTCTCCATTAAACCCTTAAGTGGCCTACGCTTCGGCCAACTAGTGCGGATCCTTGCCCTGGATAAAGTCCGCAGCTTTCTGTGCCTGTGAGGCAGCAGAAACAAGCAGGCGAGAATCCGACTTGAGCCGTGCCAACCACGTCTTGAGATACGCGGTTGAGTTTTCAAGAGTCCGCTGCTCGATTCCCGCGATGCCGCATAGCATGGCGGCGGTCATCTCCGCGATGAGTTCCTCTTTCGAGTAGGATTCTGAGGCAAAGGAAACCGGGTTGTCGAAGTTCTCCCGGTGCAGGCGCTTGGCGTGCCCCGTACTGTGGGCTAGTTCGTGAAATTCGGTGGCGTAATATTCTTCCGATGAATGAAAGAGGCCGCGTGCTGGCATACCGACCAAATCGTTGCTTGGCGAGTACCACGCTTTGTCAGATTGCTCGAAGGCTGGCGGGTTCGGCATGTTCGTCACGATCTGGTCGCACGTTTCTATCGGATCGTTGGTGCGCCTCTCCTGCAGAAGGGATGCGGGGATGTCGATTCCTTCCGTCTGCGACAAATTGAACACGTTGTAGTAACGGAGCAGAAAAGGCCGCGAAGTCTCTTTCGTGCCGTCTTGCGTGGTCGTCTCTCGTTTGTCGCCAACGTTCCAGAAGATGACGGGCGATGACTTCTCGCCCTTGCGAATCCTCCCACCTACCTTTGTTGCCTGATTGAAGGTAAGCCAGAATCGTGATGGGAACCCCTGCGAAGCAAGAGTAAAGACATTGAGTCCGCGATACTCTTCTTGCGTGAGCAGGTTTGCGGGAATCTGGCAGGTCCAGGGCTTGCGCCAGGGAGCCACGCCGGATTCGAGTTGCTTGACGATTTTCTCGGTGATGATTTCGTAGACGTTAGGCATTGTGTTCGCTCCAGTGTGAGTTAGTGTTTTCAGGCCCTTTCAGGGCTTAAAAAACAACATGCTTTACTGGAGGCGAGTTCTGGCCGTGGTTCGCGGCTGTCAAGCCCCGGAGCATTCGAGCGAAGCCTGGAAGGGCGCGGAAGCGAGCACGGTTGGGGTGTACCGAGCGGAGCTGCACAAGCGGGCTTTACAGAGGGAGCGGACTATGGCCTATCTTGCGCCGGGTAAGGCGTGGGGCAGTTAAAGAACGCCTGGGGTATAGTCGCCGTCATTTGCCTGGAAGGTTGGAAAGAGAGCTATTCCACTTGGAATCGAATCCATAAAGACGTCCACGGTAGTCAGTTCATTTTCTTGTGCTATAGTTCTCCTCTAGTTAGAGTTAACAAAAACTACACTTTTTGCCTCGCCCAATGGCGCAACTAGAAGAACTGACACAAGGGGCTTCGGTTAAAGGGGTCCTCCCAGGTTGTTTAGTCACCGTGCTCGATGTTCGATGGCACGGTTCTACTGCAATAGAGCTCACCTACAAGGACCCTTCGGGGAATCTGGGAAATCAGCTCCTATTCAGGGACAACGAACCAACGCTTGAAATCATTGAGGCTGGTCGTCCCTGGAGCTTTGACGGGGACGGCTCTACGTTTCGCCTCGTTTCTGAAGCCCATCGCATACGTTTAGCCCACTTGTTTGACCCGGTCCTGGCCGTCCACACCTCACTTGTTGATCCCCTTCCACACCAAATCACCGCCGTGTACGACTCGATGCTTCCACGCCAACCACTTCGATTCCTTCTGGCGGATGATCCCGGCGCAGGTAAGACCATTATGACCGGGCTCTTCATTAAAGAGCTGATTGCCCGCGGAGATTTGCTGCGCTGCTTGGTCGTGTGCCCCGGCAGTCTGGCCGAACAATGGCAGGACGAACTGTACAAGAGATTCCACTTAAGATTTGACATTCTGTCGAATGACAAGCTTGAAGCGGCCTCTACGGGGAACTGGTTTCTAGAAACGAATCTCGCGATCGCGCGCCTGGACAAACTTTCCCGCAATGAGGACGTACAAAAGAAACTTCAGGCCCCAGACTGCGGTTGGGATCTGATCGTCTGCGATGAAGCTCACAAGATGTCGGCAAGCTTCTTCGGCGGTGAAGTCAAATATACGAAGCGGTATCGTCTGGGCCAGTTGCTTTCTACTCTTACTCGCCATTTTCTCCTGCTCACTGCAACCCCTCACAACGGTAAGGAGGAAGATTTCCAGCTTTTCCTCGCGTTGCTGGATGGCGATCGCTTTGAGGGGCGTTTCCGCGACGGGGTGCACACTGCAGATGTCTCGGACTTAATGCGCAGAATGGTCAAAGAGAATCTGCTCAAGTTTGATGCCACTCCTCTGTTCCCCGAACGGATTGCAACTACGGTCCCTTACAAGCTTTCCACGCCGGAGGCTCAGTTATACAAGGCTGTTACGGATTATGTCCGGGAAGAGTTCAACAGGGCAGAGGCACTGGCAAACGATAAGCAGGCCGGTACTGTAGGATTTGCTCTCACAATCCTCCAACGCCGACTTGCCTCATCTCCTGAAGCCATTTACCAATCTCTGTGTCGCAGGCGCAAACGGTTAGAAAGCCGATTGCACGAAGTCGAGCTTTTGCACCGCGGAGGTGGAACGACTGGGTTTCTTGACCCGGAAGGACCTTCGCTGGAGACGGAAGAACTAGACGACCTCGAAGAGGCTCCGGACGAAGAGGTACAGCAAACTCAGGACGAAGTCCTTGATCGCGCTACGTCGGCCAGGACCATATCGGAGCTGAAGGCCGAAATCGACATTCTGCAGCGACTGGAAGATCTTGCCCTCACCGTCAAGAGAAGCGGCAAAGATACAAAATGGAGCGAACTTGCAGGCCTTCTCGCAGAAATACTTCCGAAGCACCCACGCAGGGACGTGGGGGCAGCCGATGATCCCGACAAGAAGATCGAAAAGCTAATCATCTTCACGGAGCACCGCGACACACTGAGCTATCTGGTAGGTCAGATCTCGAAGTGGCTAGGTCGTCCCGAGGCGGTAGTAATCATTCATGGTGGAATGGGGCGCGAGGAACGCCTAAAAGCTCAGGAGTCTTTGAGGCATGATCCACAGGTGCGCGTATTAGTCGCTACGGATGCCGCGGGTGAGGGTATTAATCTTCAACGCGCACACTTGATGGTGAACTATGACCTGCCCTGGAATCCAAATCGCATTGAACAGCGATTTGGTCGCATCCACCGTATCGGACAGACAGAGGTTTGTCATCTTTGGAATCTCGTTGCAGAAGAGACTCGCGAAGGTGATGTTTATCGTACTTTGCTGGAGAAGTTGGAAGAGGCGCGGAAAGCTCTCGGGGGACAGGTATTTGATGTCCTAGGCCGGGTACAGTTCGATGGCCGTCCTCTGAGGGACTTACTGATCGAATCGATTCGCTATGGTGAACGGCCCGAAGTTAGAGCTCGCCTGAATCAGGTCGTTGAGAAAGCCTTCGATCCCACACAACTTCAAGATTTGCTTGAGGAACACGCCCTTGCGCATGATTCCATGGATGCGACTCGAGTCCGTCGGATCCGCGCGGACATGGAGCGAGCCGAGGCTAGGCGGTTGCAGCCGCATTACGTCGAATCATTCTTTCTGGAGGGTTTTGCGAAACTTGGTGGAGTTGTCAAACAACGAGAGCCACGGCGCTATGAAGTTACCCATGTTCCCGCTCTGGTCCGCGCACGGGATCGTGTCATTGGAAGTTCTTCCGCGTTATGAACGGATTGCGTTTGAGAAATCGCTGGTGGCTCCTCAGGGTCAGGCATTGGCTGCATTCGTCTGCCCTGGCCATCCTTTGTTGGACGCAACAATCGATTTAACTCTGGAGCGTCACCGCGATCTGTTACGCCGCGGCACGGTGCTGGTCGACGAAAACGATGCAGGTACGCAACCCCGAGTGCTCTTCTATCTGGAGCATTCGATCCAAGATGCCAGCGTGACCCGAACTGGCGTTCGGCGCGTCATTTCGAAGCAAATGCAGTACGTAGAGCTCGACACGGCAGGCAACGCCAGCCACATCCGGTACGCACCCTATCTGGACTATCGCCCTTTAACTGCCGAAGAAACACACGTAGATGCGATTCTGGGCCGGCCGGAATGCGCTTGGATCACTAAGGAGTTGGAGCAGAGAGCTCTTAGTCACGCAGTCGGATCGGTCGTTCCAGAACACCTGAGCGAAGTTCGAAACCGCAAGCTCGAACTGATCGCCAAGACCGAAGCAGCCGTGAAGGATCGGCTGACCAAGGAAATCAACTATTGGGATCATCGGGCCGAAGAACTCAAGTTTCAGGAGCAGGCGGGCAGAAAGAATGCTCGCCTGAACTCCGGGGAGGCACGAAAACGTGCTGATGGCTTGGAAGGGCGCTTACAAAAGCGGATGGAAGAGTTGAAACTCGAGGGCCAAATCTCTGCTTTGCCTCCGGTTGTGCTCGGAGGTTTTCTAGTTGTTCCTGTCGGACTCTTGGCGGTCCTCTCAGGCAAGCCAGCTCCCGTGATGAGGAGTACCGTGGATAACCTGGCGGTCGCCGCAAAAGCTCGGGCGATCGTCATGGAGATAGAACGCCGTCTTGGCTTTGAACCAGTTGACCGCGAAAACGACAAGTTGGGGTACGACATCGAGAGTCTTATCAAAAACGAAGGTCGGCTGCGCTTCCTTGAAGTCAAAGGCCGTGCGGCTGGCGCGGATACCGTTACCGTCACGAAGAACGAGATTCTCTATTCGCTGAACAAGCCCGAAGACTTCATCCTCGCTATCGTAGAGTTTCATCCAGATGGATCCCACAAGGCGCACTACATACGAAAGCCATTCCAGCGAGAACCCGATTTCGGAGTTACGAGCGTAAACTACGATCTCACCGAACTCTTAGAGCGGGCAGAGCGGCCAGAGAAAGAGGACTAAAGAAATGAAACTCGCATTCCTGCCGGGCTGTCTTTTTCTCTCGAATGAGCAAGATGATTTCGTTGTGACTCTGGACTCAAAATAAGTTCTCCGAACCAGATCTCAGAAACAAGCAATCACAAAGTTCAACGAGATTCGGAAGGAGATGGAGCAACAGTTTCCCAACATTGACTTAAGTCCGGAAGAGAAGCAAGCCCTTCTGCATAAAGAAATCGGGGATTCGCTGGTTCGTGACCATGCTTTTCGACCGAAAAAGCGCAAGTACTCCGGCGGATCTACCAGAACTTTTGGTTAACCGGAAGGTAAAAGAGGCAGGCGTCGGCTTGATACGACCAAAAAGAACTCCTGGAACACTTTGATCAGTGGAGCGCCGGGGCTTTGGTCAAATGGTGGACTAAGCGGTATCTGAAAGCAGTTCAAAAGCGATTAGGCCGGCTGCTTGTCGATTTGGCCAAGTAGATCGAATAGATTCTATGACGATAGCGAGCTTAGACAGCTTCGGGGTGACGATGCGTGGGTTGGAGGCAGGCTTACGTGTCCAGCACATTGCCGCTTTTGAGCTCAAGACATGTCGTATAGAGGACTCCCTGTCTGAGGTCATGGCGGATAGCGATCTAAGTGATTTCGACCAAATCCCAGTGCGAGACGACGGAGGGCGCATCGTAGGCGTCCTGATGCGAACAAAAGACTCCGGCGCTGGCAAGGTATCAGATGTAATGCGTCACTTAGATGAATCACTCTTGATATCAGGGGACGCGCCCTTAATATCTTTCATTCGAATCGCAGGAACAGCGCCCTACAAGTTGGTGCTCAATCAGGACGGAATCAAAGGTATCGTCACCCGAAGCGACTTGCTTAAACTACCTGTTCGACTTTTCGCATTTGCAGGTGTCACGCACCTTGAGACTCTGATGTTC
>Ga0207132_1021_pt1 | contig 32644 bp, 26 predicted proteins | sample Alteio_BWMinHeat_14_FD_153554 | JGI IMG/M metagenome (GOLD analysis project Ga0207132, IMG submission 153554) | Enriched cells from forest soil in Barre Woods Harvard Forest LTER site, Petersham, Massachusetts, United States -... | ecosystem: Environmental > Terrestrial > Soil > Temperate forest >...
AAAAGTCATAATTCAAAATCGGGGACGAGATCACCTCGCTTTTGGCTATTGCGCTGCTTCTCGGTAGAGAACGCGTTTAGCCAGGCCTTGTCTATTTGCTATTTGTCCCTTTCATAGTCAGAGAATCCCTACGCCTTTGGAAACTCATGTCAATGAAGTTATATCTAGAATATCTCCAATATTTCCTTTATATCTTGTTTCCATTAATATCTTTACCACTTCTGGAGGCAGATCGCTAATTTTTAAAGGCCTACTTGGTTTAGCTACCAAATGATAATTTGGGTCCAAAAAGCTGTTTAGAATGGTTTTGTCAAAGGAATAGAGACCTTTGTGAGCCATTTTAACAAAATCTGAGAGATATCGATCATCAATCGTACGGGTCGGGATTATTCTGTGCAAGTTAGGGTTAACAATTACGGTACATCTTTGTGGTAAACCTCTAAAATACAAAGCAAAAGTTTCAATATTTTCTTTTGATTTAGACACTGACTCAGGTAATTTACCACCTGCCGATGCAACAAATCCCATCTCTTCACCATTTGTGAAAAAATAGTCTAAATCTAAAGTAGCTTGCTCAATTTCAGTAATTCTCAATTTCAGTAATTATCATTTCACACTATGCTATCCACTACCCTACTTGTTTTTAACGCGTCTTTCCGATTCGTGTATTAAGTTATCGCTCTCGAACTGTGCTACCCAACATTTGTCTACATCACTGTATTTAACTTCAGCGTTAACCGATAAGTTGTCCGGTTCTCCTAAATCATTCTGATCACTATCCCAAATGCGAAGTTGAAGTCCGTCATATAAAACAATAGATTTTTCATTGAGTTCGTCTATGGTTCCTTTACATATAAGCCTTATACCTTCTTTTCCCATGTTATTGAAATCAACCCAAAGTGTTTCCATATCAAATATTATTTAAATAAGTTATTGCTTTGACACAAACAAATGTATGCCTCCCGCTTACAATAACCATCTGCAATGCAAAGAAATATTCAGGGCCGGAAATATGTGTTGACAGCCTTTGCCCGTGCTTCCCCCCAAACCCTCTGCAACAAAAATGTTGCAATTTTTAAAAACAGCGTATTTTATTTAAGTTTACGCTTTACCAATTAATATAAGCATTGATATGTCGGGACATTTAAAAGTTAATCATTATTTATTTAGCGCAGCAGTCATAGGTCTTATCGCTGCAGGTTCATGTAAAGCCCGGAAAGAGGCGGAAACGGTAACCGTTAAAACCACCTCTACGTCAACCGGCGCAACCACCACAACCACCATAGCGCCTGCCAAAAAGGAAGGCATTAAAAAATTCAGCGATGTTATCCCTGAAAAAACGAAAGTCAATAAGGGGCTTTTTAATACCTATAAGGTTGAAGGAAAGTACTACTTCGAAATCCCCGACTCCATACTCGGGCGCGAAATGCTGGTGGTTACCCGTTTGGCAAAGACCCCAGCGAACATACGGGTCGGGAATCAACAATATGGGGGCGAGGAGTCGAATGAACAGGTATGGAAATGGCAGCGGCACGATAAACAGGTATTTATACGGGTGCCCAGCTATGATGTAAGAGCCGACAGCACCACCGACATGTACCAGTCTGTCAAAAATTCGAACCTGGAGGCGATACTGGCTTCGTTTGAAATAAAAGCATACAATAAGGATACCACCGGCGTTGTGATAGATGTTACGGATTTTTACAACGGCGACATTACGGCAATAGGCATTTCGGACGAATTGAAAAAATTCTACAAAGTTTCAGGCCTCGATAACTCGCGCTCGTATATCGATACCATAAAAACCTTCCCGATAAATATTGAAGCCCGTTCGTTAAAAACCTACCGGGCATCTGAATCACCGACCGACAATTCTAACGCCGCCATCAGTTTTGAATTAAATACTTCGATGGTATTGCTCCCCAAAATACCGATGAAGGCACGTTTACGCGATAACAGGGTCGGCTATTTTGGTCAAACTCAAACCGATTATGGTACCGATGCGCAAAAAGCCCTGGTGACCTCCTATATTCACCGCTGGAAACTGGAGCCAAAAGACGAAGCCGCCTATGCCCGCGGCGAGTTGGTTGAACCCAAAAAACAAATTGTATACTATATCGACCCGGCCACGCCTAAAAAGTGGGTTCCGTACCTGATAGCGGGCATAAACGACTGGCAAAAGGCTTTTGAGGCCGCCGGCTTTAAAAACGCCATCGTCGGTAAAGAAGCGCCAACGCCTAAGGAAGACCCGGGATTTAGTTGCGAAGATGCACGTTACAGCGTGGTACGCTATTTTGCTTCGGATGTTGAAAACGCGTATGGTCCGCACGTCGCCGATCCCCGCACAGGCGAAATCCTGGAAAGCCATGTAGGCTGGTACCATAACGTGATGGAATTGCTGCGTAACTGGTATTTTGTACAAACTGCAGCTGCAAATCCCGCATCCCGTAAAGCAAAATTTACAGACGAGCAGATGGGTGAGCTGATCCGCTTTGTTTCCTCTCACGAAATTGGCCATACGCTTGGTTTGCCGCATAACTTTGGTTCGAGCTACGCCTACCCGGTTGATTCGCTTCGATCGAAAGCATTTACCGACAAACACGGCACTGCGCCGTCCATCATGGACTACGCCCGTTTTAATTATATAGCCCAACCGGGCGATGGGGTTACTCATTTCTATCCGCAAATCGGCGAATATGACTTATGGGCGATAAAATGGGGCTACTCATGGTTCCCCGGCAAAAAAACACCCAAGCAGGAAAAAGAGCTATTGGATGAATGGACATTGGCAAAAGCCGGCAACCCGCTTTATTATTATGGCCGCCAGGGCACAAGTATTGATCCGCGCCTGCAAAGCGAAGATCTTGGCGATAACGCCATGAAAGCGGGCACCTATGGTATTGCTAATTTAAAGCGCATTTTACCCAATTTACAAGCCTGGACTTTCGAGAAGGGCGAAGGCTTTGATAATCTTGATGAGTTATACAACGAAGTGCTTGTACAGTATTACCGCTATATGGGCCATGTTATTACCAACATTGGCGGCATGAATGAAAACTTCAAAACTTACGATCAAAACGGTGCCGTGTATGACTTTGTAAGCAAGGACAAGCAGCATGATGCCCTGGTGTTTTTAAATAAACAGATTTTTACCACGCCGTTATGGCTCGTCAACAGCCCGGAGTTAAGCAAATTCGACAACGGAGTAATAGTCAACCGCATTAAAAGCATGCAGGCAAGTGCATTGAACAATGTCCTTTTCCCTCCAAGGCTATCGCGGATGTTTGACAATGAAGCAAAAAATGGCTCGAACGCTTATACCGTAGCCAATTTGTTTGACGACCTGCGTGCCGGCGTATTCGATCCCGGAAAGCCCGATGTGTTTAAACGGAACCTGCAGCGGGACTATATCGAGACTTTAAAAAGTTTGCTGAACGATGATTTTAAGGGCATTCCTGGTCTCCCATCTTCCCTGGCTGCATATTATGGAATAACCCCCATAAACATGACCTTATCAGACATCCGGCCTATGGTGCGTGCGGAACTCAAGCTTATCGACGCCCGTTTACCAAAAGGCGGCGACCCGCTTACCGCTGAGCATTATGCCGACCTGCATTTAAGGATAAAGGAAGCGCTTAACCCAACCAGGCCCATCGTTAATTTACCTGCTTCCGGGGGCAGAGGGCTAACTCCGGATCTTCCGATGAACGAAAATATGGAGCCTAATATGGACACTGACCGTTAAACCGGACACAGAAATACTTAATCCCGATAACAAGAAAATCCTGCACATGCGGGATTTTCTTGTTATCGGGGATATCGAAAACCTTGTCGGTAATGCCGTTATAGCTTCAGAAAAAAAGCTATCGCACGGCAAAAGCAGGCGGAATATTTATAACTGGCTTATATTTTCAAAAAAAGCAGTTTGAAGATCTAAGAGCGATTTAACATTAATAGCTTCGCCGTAGGCGTCAAAACACAGAAATTTTGAGTTTTTCAGGTCGTTATTTTTAGCTCTTTCAAGAAAATTGAAAGTCTCAAAGAAATAGTGATTCGTCGTCACGTTATCCTTGTAATTGGTTTGCGAACCATTTAACCTGAAGCCAAATGAATCTATCCACTTATGCACCTTGGCGTGCAATGACGAACTTATGTTACTCATAGGGAGATTTTTAAAGGTTTTTAACGAAAAAACCATGCCGTTTTTTATTTTATAAAGTTTTAGTTTTAAACATATGTTGGCTATTTCGCTCCCTGTAGCCTCGCTTTAATTTATAAAATCCTAAGCAAATATATTTCATATAACAAGAATTGTAACCAAATCTTAACGGTTACGTAGAAGGTGGTATAAAAATCAAAATCAAACTTGAAATTATAAGAAATTAATTTATTCGTTAGTTATGAAAGCAAACAGACTTTTTTTACCGATTTTATTTACTTGCCTGCTCGGCGTAACAGCTTGTAAAAAAGATAAAACTCCGGGGGCTACAGGCCCCACAGGTGCACAGGGAGCTACAGGCGCCCAGGGCTCTACAGGTGCTACCGGGCCTGCCGGGCCTCAGGGGCCTTCAGGAGGACCCGTTGGACCGCAAGGACCCGTAGGAGCTACAGGCGCAACAGGTGCCACAGGCGCAACAGGTTTAACAGGCGCTACGGGCGCCACAGGAGCAACCGGAACTACAGGAGCCACCGGTTTAACCGGTGCTACCGGGGCGCAAGGTGCTACCGGCGCAACAGGCCCTGCCGGGCCACAGGGTGCAACCGGACAAAACGGCCAAACCGGTGCCACAGGGGCTCAGGGAGCTACAGGCGCTACAGGTCCGAAAGGGAATGATGGCGCAACGGGCGCTACTGGTGCTACAGGCGCAACCGGTGCCAACGGAGCGACAGGTGCTACTGGTTCAGCCGGCTCTACAGGTGCCACTGGCGCTACTGGCGCAACAGGGGCTACCGGATCTTCAGGCAACGCGAATGTTCAAAGCTATGTGCTGCTTGACGAGGGCGTTGTGGAGGTGGGCTTAACCAAGTTCTCCATACCTGCAATTACCCAGGCCATTGTTGACGAGGGTACTGTTAGCGTTTATGTAAGGAACACCGGAAGCAGCGGCTCCTGGTATGCGTTACCTTACTCGGAAGCCGGTAACACGATTGATCTTTCTGATTTCGGAGTTGGATATATAGACCTTAAGGCAAACTTTACTCTTGCGAGTGCCTTTGACTTCAGAATAGTGGTGATATCAGGTACCGGGCTTACCCAGCTAAACGTTGCTCACCCTCATCTTAACTTCAGAAACTACAGCGAAGTAGCGAAGGCGCTGCATCTCTCAAACAATTAATTTCAATATTTTTATCTCTCATATTCATAAAATGGAGAGCCTCCCGACAAATCGGGGGGCTTTTTTTCTTTGTAACAATGCTATGGTTTTTAACCGATTGACAGTTATAAAGTGAACATTTGTACCCGATTTACGTCTTTACTAAAGTGCTGAAGCTAAAATATTTTTAACCCCCTATGAGATCACTGTTTTCTATATTGTTCGTTACTATTTTTTCTGTCGCTCATACATTTGCCCAAAACGGTCGTGAAGTACGCGGCCAGGTCACAGACACAACAAAAAAAGCATTGCCCGGAGCCGCTATTCTACTTACCTCCGACCAGCACGACAGCACTGCAACCACAAGCGATACAAGCGGTAAATTTTCTTTTCATTCGGTAAAGGGCAGTAAAATAGCCATTACTTTATCATTTCCCGGTTACCAAACCATCAGAAAACATTTCGGGTTGACAAACGATACTTCAGCGGCCGATTTAGGCATTATTGCATTGGCCCCACCGCAGGTTTTGAAGGCTGCCGCAGTGCGCGCGAATTTGAACGGAGGCCATGAGGTTCACGGAAGGGTGATAGACTCAACCAAACAAACGCTTCCCGGAACCACCATTGTCCTGACCTCCGATCAGCACGACAGCACAACAACTGTTGCCGACCTTAACGGAAAATTTGTTTTCCCATCGGTTAAGGGGAGCAAAGTCGTTGTTACCCTATCGTCTATCGGGTACCAGACTCTAAGAAGACATTACGCGCTGACAAATGATTCGGCTGCGTCCGATTTGGGCACGATTGTATTGAAGGCAGAGCAGAACATGTTGAGCCAGGTGACGATAGTTGGCGTGGTTCCGATTACGTTGAAAGAAGACACAGTTGAATACAAAGCAAGCGCTTATAAGGTCCGCGAAAACGCGCCGGTCGAGGACCTGATAAAAAAACTGCCGGGTGTTGACGTCGACGTTAACGGTAATATCACGACGCAGGGCAAACAGGTCACCAAAGTAAGGATCAACGGTAAGGATTTTATGGGCGGCGACGTTCAAAGCGCAACTAAAAATCTGCCTGCCGACGTTGTCGAAAATATACAAATGATCGATGACTACGGCGATCAGGCAAACCTTACGGGCGTGAAAACCGGCGAGCCGGATAAAATAATGAACATCACGATCAGGCAGGACAAAAACTATGGTTATTTTGGCCAGGCGACGGTCGGCGATGGAAGCGATGCCCTGCCGCAAAGCCAGGGGATACCTGATGCAAATCGCTATATAGGTTCGGTAAATGCATTTAACTTTAAGGGCGACCAGCAAATTGCTCTCTTAGGGAGTATAAACAACACCAATGTAAACACCTTTTCGTTCAACAGCGCCGGTGGCGGCGCAGGAGGTGGTGGTGGCGGAGGATTTGGCGGCGGTGGTTTCGGCGGCGGTGGCCGGGGCAACGCCGGGCGGGGCGGTCAGAATAACGGGAGCTTGATTACCACCCAAAACGGGATAACCGACGCACACTCTATCGGGGCCAACTTCCGCGATCAATGGGGAAAAACCCTTTCGGTTTACGGCAGTTACAGCTTTGCCGATAATACTGTAAATACAAACACCAACACCCTACAGCAAAATACCAATCCCGTAAACCCCAGCCTGCAGCAGCAAAACGGCGTTGAAAAGGATGAAAATATTAACCATCGTTTTACCTGGAACATGGAATACAAGCCGGATACAATCAATTATTTAAAAGTTGTGCCGACTTTCTCCTATGCGGGCACCAATACCAATGACAATGAAAATTATGACTTGACCAGGCAAGCCGCGATACCAACTGTTTACAATACTTTAACTACCGGCGATTCTCATTCCCCAACCTATGGCTTTATTGGGCTGTATAACCACAGGTTTAAACATCGTCACAATTTCAGCATCAATTTTAATTTGAGTTCGGGGCCGAGCAATTCAGTTCAGAATATCGCCTCCAACTATGCATCAGGAACGCCCCTGGCGCCCCTGGATCAAAACGTTTATACCCATAGCACTACCACCAGTTTTGGTACAACCTTATCATACCTAATGCCGCTGGGTAAACTATCATACCTCGAATTTAATTATGCATTAAATCATTCCATCACCAATAATAACAGGGAAACCGATACTTTGTATGATACTGCAAACGATCTGTTCAGAAAAGACGACTCGCTAAGCACGCTTTATAATTATACGTTTACCACAAATAAGGGCGGCCTGAACTATCGCTTCATCGAAAAAAAATATAATTATACCCTGGGCGTCGGGGTACAGGAGGCCGCATTAAATGGCAGTGATCCGGAGATACCGAATAGCGATACACATGTTTCCGCCTTTAACGTTATACCGACTGCACGTTTCGTGTACAATTTTTCGAGAAGTAAAAATTTTAGCGTTAATTATAACGGATCAAGCAGTTCCCCCAGCTTCTCGCAGTTGAACCCTGTTCCTGATAAATCCAACGCGCTTTACCCGGTTGTGGGCAACCCGTTTCTTAACCCGCAGTTCACCAATAATTTTTCTATCAGGTATAACAATTTTAGTTTTACCACGGGCGACATCTTTTTTAGCAGGCTTTCATACACCTCTATTCAGAACGATGTAGTGACAAACACCATCACTTATCCCTCGCAAATCTCCAATAAAATTTTAACCACCTATTTAAATGCAAATGGCTATTACAACGTTACAGGTTTGGTAACCTACGCAAAGCCCTGGGATAACCGGAAATTTACCGCCACTTTAAACGGCACCGTCAACTATACCAACAACGTGGGCTATTTAACCAGCGTAGACCTGGCCGGCGCAAGCAATACAGAAAAAAATATTGCGAAAAACCTGGTATTTACGCCGGAAATGCGTTTTAGAGTAGATATAACCGATCACATTGATGCGCAGGTATTAACCAACTATGCGATCAACAAAACTGATAATTCCGTACAAAACAATGGTCTGTTGAACGGCAGCGCCAATGTAAGAACCTGGAACACCGGTGTTAACGGGAAAAACTACTTCGGCGACTGGACATTTAGCTATGATTTTACCCATGCCACCAACTACGGATATGCCTCGAATCTGCAGGTAACCAATCCAAATATTTTAAACCTGTATGTTGAACGAAGGTTTTTGAAAGATCACCGTGGGACGATACGTATATCAGCTTTCGACTTGTTTAACCAAAACACAGGGTTCACGTCGACAACTACGGCCAGTTCGATAACCGAGTCGCATGTTAACCGTCTGGCGCGTTATTACCTTGCAACATTTACTTTGCGTCTGCAAAAATTTGCCGGCAAGGCTCCTACCCAAGGACCCGGTATGCGTGATTTTAGGAGAGATGGCGGCGGCGGTGGAAGGGACGGCGGCGGTGGTCCCGGCGGCCCAGGGGGAACTCCGGAGTAGGATAGACGAGACCAAAAAAACCGCCATCCCATAGCAATTTTTCGATTGGCGGGGAGTGGACCGAATTCGGTTTAATTAAAAACGGAGAAATATACAGGATAAAATCAACGGCTTTTTACCAGCATTTTGTTGATAACATTTTCCAGGTCTTCCAGGTCAAAGGGTTTGGCCAGGTATGTTTCGGCGCCGGCATGGCTGGCGAGAAGTTCAATATCACTATTGGCAGAAAAATAGATAACGGGGATATCTCTCAGCAGCGCGTTTTTCTTAAGCGTTTGGGTCGCGATGATGCCGCCATCGTCAGGGATCCAATTATCCATTATGATGATGTCGGGCAATACCGAAGATACTTTCTCTGTAATTTTGTTGCAGTCAGTATAAGCGAAAACCGTCCACCCCTGTTCTTCCAATATGAAACTGCATATGGAAAGAATATCCTCATCATCATCAAATATTACAATCTTTTTGTCTGTGCTGCTCATTGGTTAGTGACTGTATGAAACTAAAAATTACAACTTTAAAATGCAAGTGTTATTTATTAACAACTTATTTTTTAAATTAAAAATATATTAAGCCTACCGAGGCAGCTCCCATCGAGCAAAATCATTTGTTTTTGCCCGCTATTATGACAATTGCAATCTGACCTTATCCTTGTGATAGACAAAATCCGTGCCGCGGGCATTCGGCAAGCATTTTATTCATCCGGCGCGCAAAATAAGGCCAAAAACCGGCATAAATACCCGGCAATTCCCATTGTGGGCACCGTCAAAACCAAGCGTTCGAGTTAAAAAACACAGAAGGGCCATTTTTGTTTGATAATAACGTTTTTTTTGCGGAATTGTGGAAAATGCGACGCGAAGGGGTTCGTCGCAAACCATGCTATTTCTCATAGCAACAGCATACCTGTTAATTCAAGAGCCAAGATTGGTGGCTTTGATCGCAAAGTGGAAACCTGCATTGTTTTTTGGACGATAGGCCTATTACCGGCGCATCAAACGCTTAAGCCACTTTCCCGGCTTTCCAATCGAGCTCAAAGGTATCAAATGGAGCGGCGGGAGGAGGAGTATTATCAAATGAATTAATAAAGTACTCCCCTTTAAGTATTTGAGCATCGACAGTTATCCTCAAAAAACCCGGGTTAACCGTATTATAGTTTTCCAGGATCAAATCCGGGATTGTTGTTTGAAATGGTAGTGGGAATGACCCGTCAGCTGTGGCCCGGTCTCTTTGCAGCTGGTGCATACTGCTGGCGGTGTTTGCATAGCCGCCTGCTCCCGCGATCACGTATGGGCACTGTTTGCTGCCCGTTGTCCGGGTAAATCTCTGGTAATTGTGGACGTGCCCTGTAAATACGGCGTCGGGCGCCCGCCCCGATGCCGCGGCGGCTGAGTCGATAGCATCCAGTATATCCTGGTAACCGCCATGCACTGCGTCGAGCGAAAATGGCGGGTGATGTACAGCCAAAATAAGGCATTTCGCCGGATCGGCGGATTTTAACTGATCAACAAACCAGTTATATTGATGCTGACTTTTGGTGTGCGCTCCCGGTTTATCCAGCGACCCGTCGATATTACTATATAAGCCAATAATGGTCACAAATGGGGCCTGGAGTGTCCAATAAGGCCAGGGCTGGTCCATCGTATAGCGATATGGCGATTCGGGCGACGGTACCCTGGTCGGGGTGCAAAAATTCAAAAAGAAACCGGTCAATGATGACTCATGATCAGGCGGGTCACCCGGATAGACCGTATTGTCGCCATCATGATTCCCGGGAATGGCAAAAATGGGAGCGCGATAATACTGATATGGCTCATAAAACTGCGGCTTATAATCGGATGATATACCATTGTAATAAACCACATCGCCGAGGTGAAAGAAAAAGGCCGGCGCGTCGGCAGGTGCAGCGGCTTCGAGCTGATTTTCCATCTGGACAGCCAGTTCGTCCTGCGTGGCGGTGCCGTTAATACCACCGGTATCTCCAAGTGCGTGGAACACAATTTTCCCGGCGTTATTTATTGCAGCAATCTTATCTGCACCCAAAACATTCGCGGGGTCATACAGCAGGCTGGAGGGCTGATGATGTTTTGAGGGAATAGGCTTGAAAACCGGGTTCGGCTTCACAAATGAAACCGGGTTATCAAATGGCCTCCTTAATTTTGAAAAAGTGTTTGAAATGGGACGAGCTTGATATTCCATGGCAGTGGGGCTTAGGTTTATTAGGGGACCTAAAGTTATGGAATTTATTTACCGGAAAAGCAAGGTATTTAAAAATTCTTTGCCGTTTTTAACATCGGCCTTTAACCGCCCGTTTTGGCGGTGTCTTCGATATCGTCTTTATTATTTCAGGTTGTGGTTAAATACATCCTTTCTCCATCCATCGCGTTAGCTCTGATTTAAGTTGATCAGTTTTCTTCCTTTCACCAGCATTTTTAATCGTTGTCGCTTTAAAGATATATGAGCATGCACATGCTCATTTTCTTCCAGTTGGTCTTTATAGACTGAAAGGACGTCGCGGTACGACAAAATACCGATAACCTTTCCCTCCGCTGATACCACAGGTAATACTTCTACTTCTTGTCTGGCCATTAGCTCAACCGCTTTTCGCAGAGTATCAGTATTTTTTGCATAAACATGGCCTTCCTTCAGAATATCGGCCAAACCGGTTTCCGGATCAAGTCCCCGGATAAAAATATCGCTCCGGTGTACGGTACCTATAAATTTGTCTTCTTTATTCAAAATCACAAATTCGTGTGCCTTGTCATTATTAATCTTCAACCAGTCGCGCACATCTTTAACTGTATTATCAATGCTAAGCACTAATACTTCATGCATTATTATCTGCCCGACCGTTAATTTGCCTAATAAATCTGCTTCAAACGAATCGGGAGTAAAAACACCCCTCCTGGCAATTTTTTCAGTCATGATGGTGTTTTCCATCAAAAAGAATGACACGAGATAAGATGCCGTACAGGCACCCAGCAAAGGGAGCAGCGCATGCGACTGCTCGGTCGCCTCAAGCGCAAAGGTTATGCTGGTAAGGTAGGCCCTGGATGCCCCCGCAAACATGGCCGACATCCCAATTAATGCGGCCACAGGAAGATTTAGACCTGAGTTTGGAAAAACGGACAAAATAACAGTTCCCATAATTGCTCCGGCTGCGCCGCCGATAGTTAATAAGGGAGCCAGCGTTCCTCCTGATGTACCGCTTCCCAGTGCGATTGCCCAGGAAAGAAATTTGAAAAGGCAAAGCCTGGTTACGATCAGCAAAGTCAATGTCCCTGATAATACATTGATGATGTTATCATAACCCACGCCAAGCGTATGAGGCGCAAAATAACCGATAATACCTACAGCCAAACCGCCGATCGCGGGCCACCACATCCAGTGTATAGGTAATTTATCGAAAGTGTCCTCAACGAGGTAAACTATTTTGGTGAGACCCAGTGATAAAAATCCGGTTATCAAACCGATAAAACTATAAATCGCTAAAGCGGTATTTGTTGGGGCTGCTAAATCTGGCATTGGGAAAACGGGACCTGCATCGAACAATAAATGATGGCCGGCCGCGCCGGTGATACAGGCAAGAGCAACGGGGAGGATAGCTTTTGGCGAGAACTCAAAAAGCAATAGCTCGATAGCGAGGAAAATGCCGGCTATCGGTGTGCCGAAAATAGCCGCCATACCGGCCGTTGCTCCCGCAGCGAGTAGCACCTTTCGTTCGTTGGCAGTGATTTTAAACAGTTGCCCCAGGGTTGAGCCCAGGGCTCCGCCTGTGGCGATGATAGGGCCTTCCGCACCAAACGGCCCCCCGGTTCCGATGGCTATCGCAGAAGAAATCGGCTTCAAAAAAGTTATCGAAGGCTTGATGCGGCTTTGATTAGTTAGTATTTGTTCCATTGCCTCGGGTATGCCATGTCCCCGGATGGCCGCGGATCCATATAGCGCCATCAAACCCACAATGACACCCCCAATAGCGGGAATAATAATAACCCACAAGCCTAAGTGGTTGTCCGACGGACTATGAAAAGCTGTTGAAACCGCCCCGTAAAAAGACAGATTGGTAATAACGTTAATTAGCCATACCAAAAGCCTGGCAATAAGACTTACGGCTGCAGCTGCCGCAACTGACAGACATGAGATACGGAGCAGTCTTTTTTTAATATCAAGATTGCCCCCGGGTTTTGATATGGTATCCTCCATACTATTTAGTGATGGCGAAATGGGGATGCCCGGGGAACTTATTGTTTGCTTCATGAGGTTAGTTTTACGAACATGCTCTGCTATAAATTTTATTGCAGGGGTTGCTTTGCATTTTTTTTGAGTTTTTCCGCGAAGTTATGAATAGTTTTTACAAAATATTGTACATGCAATATAAAAAATGATTTACTTTAATTAAATATGAAATATATATTACACAAGAAATATAATTGTTTTTCAGAAAGCCCTTTAAAAACTTAGCTAGCTTTATCAGCATGATCTTATTTTTATTTGGCTAATATTGCATACTAAAGATTTTTTTTAATATGATGAAAAACGAATGTGACCTTAAGAGCTGCTTTTTGTGTAAGTTTTGTTTGAGCGACTGGCTGCCTGCAGTAGCCGCAAACCGCGAGCATTTTGAAGTAAAAAAGGGGCAACCGTTATTTAAGGAGGGCGACCCGATGAGAGGTATTTTCTTTATTTATTCGGGCGTAGTTAAAGTGCATAAACGATGGGGCAGTGAAAAGGAATTGATATTGAGGTTCGCCGGGACCGGCGACATTGTTGGACAGCTTGGTTTGGGCAAAGATTCTGTTTACCCGGTATCGGCTACGGCGATTGAGGTGGCGACAGTTTGTTATGTTGAAATGGATTTTCTCGAGTCGACATTAAACATCAATAATAAATTCACCCGCCAGTTGGTAACGGTTTTGGCCAATGACCTGCAGGAATCAGAAAAAAGAATGCGCGATCTGGCCCATATGCCGGTGAAAGGAAGAGTGGCACGAGCGCTGGTCACACTCCACGAACAATTCGGAAAAACAGAGGACGGTTACATAAATATTGAACTCCCGCGACAGGATCTTGCATCGTTCACGGGAGCCGCTTATGAATCACTGTTCAGGGTGATAAACGAAATGACCGATGAAAAGCTGATCTCGCTTAAAGGTAAAAGCATTTTAATAGCCGACGAGCACCGGCTTACCAAACTTACTGAAGAAACCTACTGGTAGTGGTATCATGAACCTTTCATCCATCAGGTCTTCCGGTTAAAACAAACCGGCTGATACTAAAAATTGTACCCCAGGCCAAACTTAACTCCGATTTCAACCAGGTTATTTTGTGTCCGCGTTATATTATATGCATGCCAGTATGGATTGACAAACAGCGTTACAGGACCAAATGAGTATTTACCGCCTATGCCCAGCTCGGCACCCAGGCCCGTTTGATCACCAACTACCGAATTGTTTGGATCACTTGTTTCGTTATCATACAATAAGCCGCCATCGGCATACAAATGCTTTAAAAAAGTGAATTTTGCATATACCGGGATGGATACTATTTTTACTTCACCAAAATGACTCCCCTGGTATATGCCCGGGAGGTCTGAATTCAATTGTATCTTATCGTTAGCAAACAGCAAGCCTGTTTCCAATGAGAATGGGCCCGCAAGATTTCGTGTATAAGTGAAGCCAAGCAGCGTCCCGCTTCTACTGCTATAACCGTAATCGCCAATTGCGCCGTGAATGTCAACGCTGGTTGTACTAATGCCATACAATACTGATACCTGGTTTTTTGATTGCCCGCAAACATGTATGCTTAAGGCGATGAGAATTAACAGTGAAAACTTAAATTTCATGTAGATAGTTAAGGTTAAATTTGTTGGACAATATAACATAAACCAGGAATCGCTGGCTGCCTGGTTACAACTCCAATACGCACAAATATTTAATTGTGTAACAATTGATGAGATTTAAAGAAGGACAGCGCCGCGCGCGGCGCGCTGTATCAGCGCCTTAGTTTATAATGCCTTCTTTAGCGAAGACGATAATCTGAATTGCTTTACTGTTTTTATTGATTTAAGCAATACAAAAGTTAAGAGCCCGATGATTATCGACGCAGCAAAGGCAAGCGTAATGCTGCCATAAATGTATTGATTAAGGTGAATACCGGCATTTTGCCCGGGTTTAATTGTTGCCGAACCGCTTCTACCTACCCAATAGCTGCCCGCCCTATAGCTTAAAAATATAACCAGCGGCAGCAAGGGAGGTAAACTAACCTGGGAAAATATCACGACCAAAACTTTGTTCAGTTTAAATATAGTGGCCAAACCGATAGCGGCCAGGGTTTGCAAACCCCAAATGGGAATAATTCCGATGAAAATGCCAATTGCGGCTGACAATGCCTTAAACTCATCGGATTGATTAGGATCGCTAACCTGGTCGATGATATTGTTTAGGCTTTTTTTTGAGAAAAGGGAGCTTAAAAACTTAAACGGTTTTAAAATAGATGCCTTTATATCTTTAAATCGCTGCATTATTAACACAGTGCAAAGATATTGCCGGCATAAAACCTTAACCAACAGGATTTATTAAGCCTGTGTTAAAAACTGAGTTTTTTGCAATTTTTTGGTAATTTTTTAAAACGAAGCCACATGATTTATCCGCGCGAAACTGAACCACTAAAGCAGAGTAAAGCCAAGCGCGGTATTTACACTGTCTTTCACAACCCCGATCACGGCGTTAATTGCATCCTGGGTCGCGATGAGGCCGAGGCCTTCTTCAGACAGCAAAACTGTTTGCAAACTATTTTTTTGCATAGCTATCATCAGCGAAGCCTGTGCCTGCGTTATAGTCCCGGCGGCAAGCATTGCTTCTACATCGACAAAATTTTGAGCCAGGGTCTTTAATGAGGATGTTGCCAAAGCGCTGATCGCGGGCCACTGGGCAGTTAAACTTGATTTAGCCGCCCCAACCATTTTATTAAACAGATCATCCAGGTCTAATGCTGCCATTTGATTAAAATTTTAATTATTTTTCTGCTTTCAGGGCATTTTGCAAGGTTACCATCGCAGTAAATTGAACTTCGAGGGTACTCAGCGTAGTATTTAATACGGCGGTATCGCGAAGTACCTTAAAATCATCGATTTTGTGTAGTTTTTCAAGGAGAACGACATTGCCGTTGAGCGCATTAAGTTCGCCCACAACCTGCGAATATTTTGGCAGGGCCTTGCACCTGATGTTCAGACTTTCAACTTCGCCCTCGATCGAGCTGTAGGTCTTATCAAAATTCGAATATTCATTCGCCGACACTTTGTTGTTTAACAGGTTCTTTTTTAGCGTTATTATTAGCTGCGAAACATCGGTCTGGATCTTTTGGATTCCCTGGTCGGTAACCTGGTCGTATGCTCCGATAAGCATTACCTTGCAGCTTACTGCAATACCTGCGAACAGGCACAAGAAAAACAACCGAAAACTATTGAATTTCATGGGACGTATTTTTATATAAAGATAGCTTTATTACCATCCGTCCGTCAAGTATTTTTACGCGATTTCAACCGTATTTTTACGGCACTTATTGGTTGGGGGCTGGTATTATTTGCTTACAATAAGTATCTCCACACGCCGGTTTAAATACCGGTCACGCTCGGTTCTTTCCGGCCAAACTTTGGGCTTGCTTCTGCCTAGCCCCTTATAGCTCATCCTGGCGGCACTGATCCCATTTTTTAAGAGATAATCGTAGATAAATTTTGCCCGGTTGGTTGATAAGGTGAACTCCCCGTTGTCGAAATCCTGGCCGTCGAAGTTTCGGGTTTCGCAACAAATATGCCCGTCTATTTCAAAAACAATGTTGTCGTGCTTTTTTAAATATTTTAGCAAGGCGTTCACATAACGTACTGCTTCCGGGTTTAAAAAATGTCTGCCGGGCTGAAAAGTCAGTTCTTCAAACGATATGCTGCTTCCCGGGTTCAGGTTTCCGAGGTCGTTCATTCTATCCTTGAATGACCGGTCGTCCTTTGGCGCAGCCGAAATAGCGGGCATCTTGCGCATCCCTGAATCTGGTTTTGTATCTGCGGGTTCCTTATTTACTACAACAGTCTTCTTTGGCGCAGGTTCAGCAACTAATGGCTTAATTACGGGTTTATATGACTTTATGATATCAGCCCTGCGGTTTAAAGGTTCCCCGGCCGCCGATCTTTTTGCGGCTGCCTCAACTTCGCCTTTGCCCTCCATTACAACAAGGATTTTGGCGTTTAGCGAAAGGACATAGTTTTTTATGGTCTCCGCCCGGTTTGCCGATAATACGAGGTTGCCTTTTGCGTTCCCGAGGTAATCGGCATATCCAAAAATTTTTAATGTGTCTTTGTCGCTCAAGGAATCGACCAGGTGATTTATTTTGATTTGGTCGCCGGGCGATAATTCATATTTATTAATATCGTAAAATATCTTCACAGTATCGGTGCTGACCGCCAACGAAGGAAACGCTTTCAGGAGGAACAATACCAGGAAAATGGCTTTATGGTTCATTTTGATTTGCACAAGTTATGGGTGCCAATAACTTGGTAAACTTACAAATCAAAAAACAAAAAATTAAGCTTATAGAGTGCAATTACTCCCTGTTTTTGGGAAGAACGTAGCGACCCAAAAAGAAATTAGGCATTTTCAGCACCTACTTATTAACGACTAATATTTCAACCCGTCGGTTCAAGTATTTATCATACCCTGTTCGTTCGGGCCAAACTTTTGGCTTGCTGCTTCCCAGTCCTTTATAGGTCATTCTTTCGGCTTTAATGCCATTTTTTAAAAAATAGTCATAGATAACTTTTGCCCGATTGGTCGATAGCTGATAATCTTTTGCATCGATATCATAGGTATCTTCATTTTTGTCGTCGCAGCAAATGTGCCCGACTATCTGGAAGGAAATGTTATTATGCCTTCTTAAATAGTCAAGTAAAATATCCACGTAGGGAACTGCCTCGGGGTTTAACACGTGCCTGCCTGCCTGGAAAGTCAGTTCTTCCAGCGAAAGGCTGTTTCCGATGCCAAGCCTGGCAAGATTGTTAACTTTATTCTTAAATGCACGTTCCTCTAAAGTTAATATTTGGGTCATCATCCTTTTATCCTGGAAGCTTGCTTTGATAATATCGACCCTGCGGCTTATAGGCTCCCCTTCGGCCGATTTTGGTTTGGTGGCATTTACCTGGCCCTTGCCCTCGGCTATGACTACCGGATTTTTATGCAGCGAAAGAATATAGTTCTTTATCGTTTCGGCCCTGTTGGCCGACAGCTGCAGATTATACCCCCCATTCCCTAAGTAATCCGCGTATCCCAAAACCTTTACCGTATCTGTAGCGCTCAATGAGTCAACCATATTGTTTATCCTGATCTTGTCGGCCGGTGACAACTCGTGCTTATTTATTCGGTAAAATATTTTTACAGTATCAATTCCTGAAGCAACGGAAGAAAAGGCCTTCAGGAAAAATAATAACAGGAAAATACGCTTATAATTCATTTTTTTAAATCTATAAAAAAAGACCGGAATATTAATAGGATTAACATTAGGGGAATGGTCCGGCAATAACAGCCCGGGGTAACGTCATCCAGGCTAAAAAATGGAAGCTGCTGCTGGTTATCAAATCGGCAGGTAAAATTATTAAGAAAAGCCGGGAACTGCTACTGAATTTTTTATCATTATACACTAAAAAAATGAATTTCCTTAAATAAGTGGTAGCTTTAAATTAATTATTCACGCTTATTTATCACTATGAAAAATCTTGTTTTCTACGGTTTTATTGTTTGCGGCTTGTTTTTCAGTTTCGTTTCAAAACCTACTGCGCAGCTTGGATGGACATCCCTTTTCGACGGCAAATCGCTCAAAGGCTGGAAGGTTGGTGACAACGCAGAGACATTTTCGGTCGATAGCGGGATGATCATCGTTCATGGTAAAACGGCCCACTTATTTTATGATGGCCCGGTGATGAACCACGATTTTAAGAACTTTGAATTCAAAGCCGATGTAATGACCCACCATATGACAAATTCGGGCATCTATATTCACACCGCCTATCAGCAGGGCGGCTGGCCGTCAAAAGGCTACGAAGTACAGGTGAATAATAGCCACTCCGACTGGATAAGAACGGGTAGCTTATACGGTTTCGTTAATATTAAAGACGTGTACGTTAAAGATAACGTGTGGTTTACGATGGATATTACCGTTCAGGGAAAAAGAATTGTTGTTAAGCTGAATGATAAAGTTGTGCTCGACTACACGGAGCCGGATAATTTGCAGCGTGATAAAGGCGATGAACAACGCAGACTTTCCAGCGGAACTTTTGCTCTGCAGGGGCATGACCCCAACAGCCTAACCTACTATAAAAACATTGTGGTGAAGCCAATGCCTTAATGCTGGTGGTTGATAGTTCATGGTTCATGGCCGATTGATGATACGAACGGGCTTACCGAAGAGTTCTGCTAAGCCTTGGCTGTATTAGCCAAAAACTCCATTAAAACCAAGGCATGATTGTGCTGCTCATCGTGCGCTGCGTAGATGAGTGTAACGCACTCACTCTCTTTTATCATGTCGAGCAATTCTTTAACTCTATCATTGTGATTTAACTCCAGTAGGTATTTTGCCTGGAATTCCTCCCATTTGTGCGGGTCGTGATTAAACCATTTGCGTAAATCGGTAGATGGTGCAATGTCTTTGAGCCATTGATCAATATGGGCAACCTCCTTTTTTACGCCGCGCGGCCACAAACGGTCAATAAGTATACGCATGCCGTCGTTTTTGCCGACAGCTTCATAAATTCTTTTTATTTGGATGGTTGACATCATGATATGAACGCCTGGCACCCCAAATGTGTTTTTGGCAACCGCGCAAAAATGCGCAAGTCCCCTACCCCTTATATGGCACCGCCGATTCGGTTATGATCGGATGGCTATTGCTTAGCCTGGTGGCTAGCAGGTTTTCACAATCCAGTTTTGATTGCGCCATATCCGGGCAGGGGCCGATCACGATTTCCGAAATGCTGACAGTTGTAAACAAGCCCGTCACTAAGGGCGCTTCCAGGCAGTTAAGCTGATTGCCGTTTTGAGTGACCGATATGAGTTGAAGTGGCAACGGATTGGGGTTAATGTCGTCAACACCGCCTAAGATTTCCAGCCAGGTGTAACTGGCTATAATTCGCCATTCCTGCTCATCCTGTAGCGATATATCTTTTAAAAGGCCCTCGTAGTTCAGTATATTTCTATTGATCAATTTAAGTTTTTTTGGAAACATAGGATGTCTCGGATCAAGCGGACTGTCGGGTTCAGGCTGCTGCACGCTGGAGGTATACTCTTCAGGACTAACTCCAATTATGGTGTTGATTACAAAATCTTTTTTCGCGGCATCGTCATATAAACACGGCAAAAGCGTTAATTCTGAACTATCAATGGCGGCGGCGAGCTGCGCCGCATCAATAGAAAACGAATAAACCTCCAGCGGTTTAAATTTTAGCCATAAGCTGGCGATGTCCTTTTGCGGCATAAGCGAATATGAGTATAACGGAAACTGATCGAACTGTGTTGTGGTAAACGAATCAGGCGATAGTCCCAGGTACATGGCGGTGATAATGTTCCTTATTTCATCTAAAGCTGTATCAGGTTGGGAAGGATCTGGCGGCGACAGTAATAACGATTGGCTGCTTAATATGTCGCCTAATTCTGCAAATAAGCAATAATGAAACAATGGCTGCGGTGGAAGTAGGGTAGACATATTTTTGATGTGGGAGGTTTGTCGTTTCTTGAATTAAGTGCTAATATACGGCATTGCCCGGGCTACAAACTCCCCACAGACGGGTTTGTTTTAATAATTTCAAACCGGCCTTTGAGTTTAAGAAATATACCCTCGAAATAGTGATACGATAAATAGCTTAGCGCCATGGAAAGTATTAATGCGGCGATCCTGAAAATCAGCTCGTTTATAAAATAACCAGTGTTAAACCAGGAAAGTACGTTCTGCACAAAGACCCCAAAAAATATGATCACCGGGCCGTGCAAAAGATACAAGCCATAAGTGTACCTGCCCCATTTGCTGAGGAAGCGGCTGTTGGAGCATTTGTAAAATGAGTTATCGCTATAGTTTTGTTCAAGAACCATAAAAGCAAAAAAGGCGGCGGTAATTATCCTGAAAATAAACGAAATGTTATCGCTTACATGAATTTCGGTCACAAAAAATAACCATACAACACCAAAAACATAGGTGAGGATGATGTACGTTTTACTTATTGACCGGGTAAAATTTTGGAAAGTTTTTGAATAGTATGCGTAATACGCGCACAGACTCCCGAGGGCAAGGTCGCCAAAAACGGCGAAAGTATGATAATAAAGCGTATCGGTATCGTAACGATAAATAAATCTGAAAACGCAGCAGAACAGGACGACAGCCAGGAATAGGTATTTGTAAAATTTTTTCAAGGGTGCGAAAAATATCAAAGGCCATACCAGGTAAAATTGCTCCTCGATAGCTACCGACCAGGTTGGGTGGATTACGCTATGATGCCCAATGCCTGCTTTTTTTATCTCGAGGATATTGAAATTAGTTAAGAACAAGACAAGTTGGACCGGATCGTAGGCAGTTGTTTGCCAGCTCATGTATCGGCAAAGCCAGGCAAATGCCGTGAAATTTAATAACAGCACGAGGTAATACAGCGGCCATATGCGCAAAATTCGCCGTATATAAAAAAAGAGCAGGTTAAAATGGCCATTGGTCTCTTTCTCCTTTATAATGAGGTAGGTGATCAGAAAACCGCTCAAAACAAAGAACAAAGAAACCCCGCTGCCGGCGAGGGTAAGGATAAAATGTACATAGTGATAGCTCCAGTTTTTCGCTTTTAAAAAATTGGTGGTCCATGCATCACCGCTATGGTCCAAAAAAACCGCCATAAAAGCAATAAAACGCAGCCCGTCTAAGTTTGAAAAGAATATTTTTTTGTTTTGATCAGATAACATGCCAAAATTCCCCCAGTTTAAAACGCAATCTCGATCGGGTAAGGTTTTGATACCATAAGTACGAATCCCGACAGCTCTTTTCAACTCTTCGCAGCGCAGCGCCGAACAGGTTATTGTCGGGTTGTGCGAGGGGACCTGCAGCAATATCTATAGTTATAAATATACTAATAATTAGTTAAAATAATAACCCAAGCTAAAAATACTTACCCTGATCGAAATATATGTGTGGATACGAGCATCGATGCAAATTATAATATAATAAGTACGTTCGCTATCAGAGAGGCCTGCCGCCGACATCCAGTAAGAACCTTTCCATACCCATTGGTAATAATTACCTAAATCTTGTTATATTGGCTAACGGATACCTACACAATTAAGCTAACGATCAAACCTTTATGTCCCAAAAAAAATCATTTCCCGGTCCGATTGCTATATTAATGGTGGTTATTATGCTTTCCGCAATCAGCACCTGGCTTTTGCCGGCGGGGCAGTATAACAAGCTTTCCCTGAGCGGGCATTCATTTGTTATGGCTACCGATACCAGCGAAATAAAATTGCCGCTCACCCAAAAAACATTGGACAGCCTGCATATTCACATCGCTCTTCAAAAATTTGTAAACGGAGACATCAGGAAGCCGGTATCCGTGCCGGGCACATTTACCAGGCAGAAGCGGAACGGCCAGGGATTTCTAAGCGTGCTGGAAGCGCCTATAAAGGGAATCATCGACAGCATTGATATTATCCTGTTCATTCTTATCATTGGCGGTTTTATGTATGTGTTCGACGAAACCGGCGCCATGGTAAAAGGTATCTCATCCCTTTCTCACAGTATGAAAGGCCGTGAGCCCTGGCTGATCGCTATCCTTACTGTCATATTCTCGTTTTTCGCCGGCTCGTATGGCATGGCCGAAGAGGCTTTTGTTTTTTATGCTATCCTGGTTCCGCTGCTTCTTGCCGCCGGTTATGACCTGCTGGTTCCGCTGGCTATCATTTTTGGAGGAACTGCCATCGGAACTATTGCATCGTTTTCCAATCCTTTCTCTACTATTATTGCCTCAAACGCTGCGGGCATCAACTGGATGGACGGCCTCGCTGGCCGATTAATACTTTGGGTAATCATCACCGCATTATTGGTGGTGTATATATTAAGGTACGCTGCCAAAATAAAAAAGGATCCAACCGCTTCATTGGTTTACAAATACGATGGTAAAGTAGAATCGCCGTTTGAAGTAACCCTTAACCAGCAAACCGACACCCCGAAGCTGGAATTAAAAACAAAATTGCTATTGCTCATTTATGTAATGACATTTTTAATCATGATAGCAGGCGTGGTGTTTTTGGATTGGTGGACGCTGGAGATGTCGGCCTTGTTTTTGGGTTCATCCATCCTTATTGCCGTTATAGCAAGAGTAAATGAAAAGACTTTTACAAGCGAATTTATTAACGGCGCCAGGAGCCTGCTATCGGTGGCGTTCATCATTGGTGTGGCGAGGGGCGTTACAATTGTGTTGAACGACGGCCATGTAATCGATTCGATACTTTTTTATACTTCGCACATTGTGCAGGGCGTGCCGCCGACTTTTTTTATTTTGTTATTGCTGATGTTTTATCTCGTCTTCTCCATTTTCATTCAATCATCTTCGGGAATGGCGGTGTTAACGATGCCCATCATTGGCGGACTGGCCATTATTGTGAATATACCCGGACGCGAAATTGTGAACTCGTATAATTATGGGCTGTGCATCATGTCGTTTGTTGCGCCAACCGGGCTCATACTGCCCTCGCTGGCCATGGTAAATATCAGTTTAAAAACCTGGCTTAAGTTTATAATGCCGCTGCTGATCGTGTTGCTGCTGATTTGTATTGCGGCGCTGGTTATCGGGATATATTTGTAGGGAGAAAACCGGCGATCTTACAAATCGGATTAGTAACAATGATGATACGGTTCCGTCCTGCGGGTGATTTGTCAGTTTAAGCTAACCCTTAAAATATTCATTTGGGCTCATTGCCCATTCCGTTGCGGATAAACTAAATTTCGCATAGAAACCCGCGGTAAATGGCTGATTGACGCCTAAATCGGTTGCTATTAAACGAGGCACTTGGAGGGGGACTGTTTCTAATCCCCGTAACAAAAGGCGCGATAAAAGCTAAAACCCTGAAGCAATTCAAAAAAATAATCTTTTGTTAATATTTTGATCCTAAAATATTTTATATCTTTAAGTGCCTGATCATAAGACTTAGATTAACTGAAGATCCATCAAAAAAAGCGCTCTTAAATAAGCGCGATTATTTCTCATTTTTCCTTTTAAACGACAAGCACTGACGGTAGCCTCACCACAAGGCGTATTAAATTCATTCAGCGTAAATAGCTGAAGGATAAATTGTTGAACGTTTGTACATCCCCCTGATTGGTTTCGCTGTTTTTACTGTGCCTTCTTTTTTTCATGTGATAAAAGGTGGCTGGTTGAATAGTCCGGTAAAATATTGCTTAAAAATTTAATATCAGTAAAAACTTATCTAATAGTTTATAATATTAAATATAACATTATGAAAATTCATCTACCTCAAAAACGCTCCAGGTCAGCCGTGAAATATTTTTCCTGGCTCCCGGCTGCAATCATTTTCTTGTTAATAGCAACAGGATTTAATAACGTTTTCGCACAGGCACCTGTAATTACCTACGCGAGCCCCCAAACCTATTCCCCCGGCACCGCTATTGTCCCGTTAAGCCCCGTAAACACAGGAGGTGCAGTAGCGACTGTCCCTATGGTAAGCACTTTTGCCGGGAACGGCATTGCCGGCGCTGTCGATGGTACCGGTAATGCCGCGGAGTTTAACATCCCCCAGGGAGTGGCAGTTGATGCTGCAGGCAACGTGTACGTGGCCGATCAGGGTAATAACCTGATCCGTAAGATAACCCCGGCGGGTATGGTAACCACTTTTGCGGGCGCCAACATCCCATCCAACGATGTAGATGGCCAGGGTACGGCGGCAAGGTTTAATAGTCCGGGTAGTATAGCGGTTGACGGTTCAGGCAATGTATATGTGGCTGATGCTGAAGCGATCAGGGTAATCAGCCCCGATGGCTACGTAGCAACACTGAACACCAATTTTGGCTCTACCCAAATAGCGGCAGATGCTGCCGGCAATATATACATAGCCACAGGCTCCGAGGTCTGGAAGATCAATCCATTTGGCGTTGCATCAATAGTCGCCCCCGCCCAAAACTTTTGTTTTAATCCCCGGTATGTAACAGTTGACGCTTTGGGCAATGTTTATGCATCTGATGGCCCTGACGACCTGATCTTCAAAATAACTCCGGCGGGCGTAGTGACAACATTTGCAGGCAACTGCAACAACGCGGCTGGCTCCGGAACACCTTGCGGCAATTGCCAGGGCGGGTTTAAAAATGGGCAAGGCGCCTCGGCCTTTTTTCAAACTCCGGTAGGATTAGCAGCTGACGCTTCAGGCAATGTATATGTTGCTGATGCTTTTAATCAGGCGATCAGGATGATTAGCCCGGCAGGTTTGGTAACGACGTACGCCGGTGGCGCCGCCGGCACTCTAAGTGGTCCCATTAGCGTAGCGGTTGACGCAGCCAACAATGTTTACGTTGCCGATGGCAACACGATCAAAAAGATAGCTCCGGCTGGCTATACCATTAGCCCTGCCTTACCCGCCAGCCTGGTATTTGATAGCACAACAGGTATCATCAGCGGTACGCCAACGGTAACGAGCCCTCCGACACCGTACACAATATCAGCATACAATAGCGTGGGGAGCAGTACCACCACGCTTAATATTACCGTAAATAATATACTGCCGGCAATCTCCTATCCGCAAAACCCCATAGTAGTTACCACCGGGATAGCGTTTACGATAAGCCCGGTCAATACAGGCGGGGTACCAAGCAGTTATTCTTTAATTACGCCCTTTCCGGCGGGGATAGGTTTTGACAGCACAACCGGTATCATCAGCGGAACCCCTGCAGTAGTAAGCCTGTCAGTAAATTATAACGTAATAGCCCATAGTAGCGCCGGCAACGACACTACCACAATTAATATTACTGTAAATAGCCCGCCGCCGGTACCAATAATTAATTATTCTAGCCCGAAAATCTATGCCATCGGTACCGCTATAACGCCGTTAACCGTTTCAAACACCGGCGGCGCGGTGCCGCCCGCTACGTTAGTAAGCACCTTTGCGGGGAGCGGCGCCTTTGGCGCAGTTAATGGCGCCAGCCTCTCGGCAAGTTTTTCAAACCCTGCCGGTGTAGCGCTCGATGCCGTAGGCAATCTGTATGTGGCTGATTATAGCGATAACCTGATCAGAAAGATCAACTCTGCGGGAGTGGTGTCCACTCTTGCCGGTGGCTTCAATGGCCCCGGCGGCCTGGCAGTTGATGCCCAGGGAAATGTATTTGTGGCCGATGTGAATAACAACGTGGTCGAGAAGATTACTCCGTCGGGCCTAGTAAGCATCTTTTCTGATGGCCAGGGTGACCCGACCTGCAGGAATTGTCCGCATGGCTTTTTTCAACCCTCTGCGGTGGCAACATCTCCCAGCACGTTTTCCAACCAGTTTGTGTTGGTGGCCGACTATGGCAACCATCAGGTCGTTTTTCTCGGATCTGACGGAACAGCCTTAAGCGCAGACCTTGGGGATGGCGGGTTTTCTCCAAGAGGAATAGCCATAGACCTGGCTGGCAATCAGTATGCTACAGACCCTCCTAACAACAGGATATTCAGTCTCAGAACTGAAACGACGCTTGCAGGCAGCGGCAATGCCGGTGCGGCAAATGGCACCGGACTTGCGGCGAGTTTCAATAGCCCCACTGGTATAGCGACGGATGCACAAGGCAATATATATGTAGGTGATACGGGCAATAACCTGGTAAGAAAAGTAACGCCCGCAGGGGTAGTGACCACGCTGGCTGGCAGCGGTGCGCAGGGCTCGGCCAACGGGCGTGACACCCTCGCATCCTTTAACCAGCCATACGGTTTGGCACTTGATCCGTTTGGAGTTATATATTTGGCTGATGCCGGCAATAACCTTATCAGGAAGATCGTTCCCGGAGGTTACACTATCAGCCCCGCCTTACCCGCCGGACTGGTATTTGACAGCACAACGGGTACCATCAGCGGAACAGCAACGGTTTTAAGCCCGCCAACCATTTATACAATTACAGCATATAATTCAGGCGGCATCGGTACAGCAACTGTCAGCATTCAGGTTGTACCAGGTTCCAACAATGCCAACCTCGCTAACCTCACCATCAGCAGCGGCACGCTCAACCCCGCTTTTGCCAGCGCAACAACAGCCTATACCGCCACTGTTTCAAATGCAGTATCGTCCATTTCGGTTACACCTAGCACTGCCGACACACTTGCCACCATAAAAGTGAATGGTACTGCCGTTCCGGATTTGACTCCTATAATTGTCCCCCTTGCAATTGGACAAAATTCGATTACCACCGTGGTAACTGCTTCCGATGATACCACAACCAAAACTTATACGGTGATAGTAACAAGGGGTATGGCTTCGAACAATAATGCAAACCTTGTGAATCTTACCATCAGCAGCGGCGCCTTATCGCCGTCGTTCTCCAGCGCAATCACCAGCTATACCGATACAGTCAGCAATATTTCCTCTTTCACCTTTACTCCGGTAACAAGCGATCCGAGTGCCAGCATAAAAGTTAACGGCTCAACGGTGCCGGGATCGTCTCCCGTAACCGTCCCCCTGGCGGCAGGACCGAACACCATCACTATCATCATAACTGCGGCTGACGGGACCACAATGCAAACTTATACTTTGGCTGTAACTTTAGTACCCTATTTAAATGCCGAGCCGATAACAGGGACCATTTCAGCTTGTGCCGGTTCAACTTCATTCAGTCCAAATATTCAGCAGTTTATTGTTTCGGGCAATAACCTGAGCGGGAACATTACAGCAACCGCCCCGCCCAACTTTGAAGTTTCGCTGGCTTCCGGCAGCGGTTATGGCAACAGTGTAACACTCACCCCATCAAACGGAATGGTAGGCGCTACCGTCATTTATGTGCGTTCGGCTGCCTCGGCTTCGGTAGGGAGTATAACAGGCAATGTTACCTTAACTACAAATGGAGCACCTGTCCAAAATATAAGGGTGACAGGAGTTGTAAATGCCCTGCCGGCGCTAAGCAAAGTGAGTAATCAAATAGTCAATAATGGATCGACAACCGCACCCGTCGATTTTATGGCTACGGGGGGAGTTAACTGGGTTAATGACACACCGGCAATTGGACTCGCAGCAAGTGGTACCGGCAATATTCCTGCTTTCAAAGCCATAAATAATGGAAGCACCCCGCTTATCGCGACCATTACCGCTACACCGGTATTAGTGCTTGCAGTGACCACATATTTAGATACTGTTGCGCTGATTAATACTGCAACGTATGCCGTTATATCTAAAATACCGGTAAGCACAACCTCGATGGGCGTCGCTGCAAGCCCTGACGGCAAGCTATTATATGTTCTGGGCCCTGGTATTGTATCAGTAATTAATACATCAACCAATGCGATCATCGCCACGATACCTGTAGGAGCAAATCCAAATTGCATCTCCATAAGTGCCGACGGAAGCAGGGTTTATGTAGTAGACGATTCACCGGTATCCATAAATAACACTGGTGACGTTATGGTCATTAATACATCAACCAATGCGGTTATAGCCACAATACCCCTGGGTGTATACCCTGGCAGCGCGGCCTTAACCCCAGACGGCACCAAGTTGTATATTGGCGGTCCGATTACCGGCAAAGTCTCGGTCGTTAATACGGCAACTAATACGGTGACAACCACGTTGCAGATCGGGACATCCGCAACCGGCGTGGTGGTGAGCCCTGACGGCAAGAGATTGTATGTTATAAATGGACGATCCGGCACGGGCAAAGTTTCCGTTGTCAATACGGCAACGAACGCGGTTATAGCAACAATACCTGTAGGAGTGTCGGCGGATGGCATAACGATAAGCCCCGATGGCAGCAAACTGTATGTAATTAACGGCTTTAATTCTTCAGTAGCTGTTATAAATACTGCAACGAACAGTGTAATAACCACAGTACCTGTGGGTATAAACACAAACGCTTTTTATATATCGGTAAGGCCTGATGGCCAGAAGGTTTATGTTGTAGGCAGTGTCACTGACAGTGTAGCAGTAATCGATGCCGTAACAAATAAAATTATAAATACGGTTGGTCTTCCGCCAAGCGCGGGTTCATTTGGCAATTTTATTTCAAACAGCACGAACAGCGGAGCTTGCGGCGGTATCCCCGAGACGTTCACTATAACGGTTAACCCAACCACGTCATCAACTGCCAGCCTTTCAAATCTGACCATCAGCAACGGCACGCTCGCACCGGTATTCGCAAGCGGAACGACAAGCTATACAGCTTCAGTGGGCAATTCAGTAACATCGGTTACCGTTACGCCAACGCTGAGCGCCACTACTGCAACTGTAACGGTCAACGGCGTAAGTAACACATCGGGTTCCCCATCGGCAAGCATCCCCCTGTCTGTGGGCGCAAACACGATTACGACTATTGTAACCGCACAGAACGGAACAACCACGCAGACTTACACTATAACAGTAACGAGGGCAGCACTATCCAGCAATGCCAGCCTCGCTAACCTGACCATCAGCAGCGGCGCTCTCGCACCGGTATTTGCCAGCGGAACAACCAGCTATACCGCATCGGTAGGCAATTCCACATCTTCGGTTACTGTTACACCTACTTTGAGCGACACTACGGCAACCGTGACCGTTAACGGCGTAAACACCGCGTCGGGCTCGGCATCGACAAGCATCCCCCTGGTGGTAGGTTTAAATAGGATTACGACCATTGTGATCGCCCAGGACGGAACCACGAGAATGCCTTACTCAATAAATATAACGCGGGCAGCTCTGTCAGCCAATGCCAGCCTTGCTAACCTGACAATCAGCAGTGGTTCGTTAGCACCGGTATTTGCCAGCGGAACAACGAGTTATACGGCCTCGGTGAGCAATTCGACAGCGTCTGTTACCGTTACACCGACTTTGAGCGACCCTACGGCAACTGTAACCGTGAACGGCGCGAGTACCGCATCAGGTTCCGCATCGGCAAGCATCCCTTTGGCTGTGGGTGCAAATACCATTACCACTATTGTAACCGCCCAGGATGGAACGACAACCAAAACTTACACGATAGTAGTAACGCGGGCAGCGCTATCAGGCGGCGCCAGCCTCGCTAACCTGAAGCTCAGCAGCGGCACCCTTAGTCCCGCCTTTGCGGCGGGCGGTACAAGCTATACCGCAAGCGTAATCAACATTATTACTTCAATCACGGTAACACCAACCGCTGCTCAGCCGTCGGCGGCAATAACGGTTAACGGAGCAGCGGTTAAGTCCGGTTCGCCATCGGCAAGTATCCCGCTATCTGTGGGTGCGAATACAATCACTATTGTTGTAAGCAATACAGGCGGTCCATCAACAACTTACACGGTGATCGTAACGCGGCAACTTTCCGACTATGCTTTCCTTGCCAGGCTGCAGCCCAGCGTCGGCAAACTTACGCCCTCCTTTTCCGTGGACATATTCGCCTATTCCGAGCGCGTCGGCCGACTAATTACCTCCATTACCGTAACACCTACAGCTGCCACTCCTTTTTCTACCATAAAAGTGAACGGCAAGGCGGTAATTTCGGGCAAACCGTCGCAGCCCATTGCCTTAACCGACGGTATCAACAATATCAAGATCATGGTCACCGCGCAAAACGGCATCAACACCAACACTTACAGCCTCGCAGTGACGAAAGAACCAAGTTCGATGAGCAGTCCACTCCAAGCTGTGGCTGAGTATCAGGAAAACAATGGCGGGGAGCAGGCAGATGGGATAAATGTACATCAGGGTATTTCGCCCAACGGTGACGGCATTAACGACATATTGGTGATCGATGGCATAAAGGCTTACCCGGAAAATAAGTTACTGATCATCAACCGTAATGGAAATTTGGTATTTGAAGCCAACGGGTATGACAACAGTTCAAAAGTATTTGACGGGCACTCAAATAAAACCGGTGCTATGCAGTTGCCCGGCACTTACTTTTATTCCCTGGAGTATAAGGACGGGAATGCAACCAAACATAAAACAGGGTTCATCGTCATTAAATATTAAATAACGGTAGATCAGCCCTGGAAAAACTTTGCCCGTTAGATGCTATCCAATTTGCGAAGGATAGCATCTAACGGGCAAAATTTGATTTTTATTATGTTCCGTCGCGGCCTTTGGTCATGACGGCTCAAATTTACGGTAAACTCGCCTGATGCGCGTTTTTTTTCAATAACTATATCTTCTGCCAGGAGCTTTTCAGTACCTTGTACATTTCTGCCTCTTCCAAAGTCAGGCTTGATAACACATTTAGAGATTTTCCATCCTTGCCCGTAAAAACGTAATTGCTTTTTTGGGCCGTTTCAAAAAAACTAATAGAATATTGATCTTTCAGGCTTGCATTGTCCTTAATAATTTCAGCAAACCTGGTTCTGAAACTTTCTTTTTGTACTGCGGACGCCGTTGTTGTTTTGACAACCATATCTATTTCTTTTTTACTTTGATCGCCGATAGCCCTTTTTGACCTTGCTCAGTTTCAAAAGTGACCAGGTTATTTTCCTTTAATGGTTCAGTTAAGGCATTAATATGAACAAAAACACTTTCCTGCGTTTGCAAATCCTTAATAAAGCCGTAGCCCTTTGATTCATTGAAAAAGCTTACGATACCGTTTCTGACAGTTTCGTACGGCTGGTCCTGTTGTTTGGCAACACCAATTTGAATATCTTCTAAATTGATCTTTATCTTCCGGGATGGATCAGGTGGAGTTGATGTAATATTGCCGTGCTCATCAATATAAGCCATCATATCCTCCAGGCTTTTGCCTTTGCCTGCATTAGCCTTCCGGTCTTCGGCCTTTTCCTTTTTTTCTTTGGACTTCCTTAAGCGGGCCTTTTCTTTTTCCTTTTTACTAAAGGTTTCTGTCGATTTTGCCACTGCTGTTTATGCTACTTTTACGTTAACCGCATTCGGGCCTTTTTTTCCTTCTTCCATATCGTAGGTAACTTCATCGTTGTCACGAATCTTGTCGATCAAACCGGTAACGTGAACAAAGACTTCCTTGCCGCCATTAGCGGGTGTAATAAAGCCGAAGCCCTTTGATTCATTAAAAAATTTTACTGTGCCTTTTGCCATTGTTTGTAGATTAAGCGAGCAAGATACGTTTAATTATTAAGAAAAGGATAAGATAAGCGAAATCGAGTGCTTTTTTCTGTATTCAGCGGGTCTCTCCGATACACACCGATGGGTTGGTATTCTGCGATTTGTCATATTTAAGCCGTGTTCCGTTATCTCCCGAGTATCCAAAACAAATTATCACGAGTGCGAAATACCTGCGAATCACTGGTTCTACAAACCTCAAACATCCAATAGCGAGGAATTTCGGAAATAACTTTTCCACGTGGTTTGCGTATACGTACCCGAGCGCCGGATTATGAAAAGACTGTTAGTGACTGCTTGGCTATTGTTGCTGTTTTCAGCAGTGGCCACTTTGTTTTGGTATAACGAATGGGTATACCACTTGCCTACGCCAATTCCGGCAGGTTACAGACCGGTTAGTACCGGCAAAGTTGTCAACTTCAAGCAACCACCCGGATTCGACCAGAGCAAACCGCTATTTCTTCATTTTTTTAATCCCGATTGTCCCTGTTCCCGGTTTAATATTGCGAATTTCAAAGCATTGGTCAGGCAGTACGGCGGCCAGATCAATTTTGTGGTAGTAGTGATGAACAACAAATATTATACGGCAAAGCAAATACAGGACAAATTCGATTTGAACATTCCCGTGCTGTTCGATGCATCAATT
>Ga0207132_1023_pt1 | contig 32150 bp, 33 predicted proteins | sample Alteio_BWMinHeat_14_FD_153554 | JGI IMG/M metagenome (GOLD analysis project Ga0207132, IMG submission 153554) | Enriched cells from forest soil in Barre Woods Harvard Forest LTER site, Petersham, Massachusetts, United States -... | ecosystem: Environmental > Terrestrial > Soil > Temperate forest >...
GCGCCTGGCGGCTCATCTGACTGCGTTTTGAAACCTGTTTTTATTTGTAAAGACCCGGGAAGGCTTGATGCTTACCTGGTAATGTGTGAAGTGCTTGACTCAACCGGCAAAGCGCACGAGTCGAACGGCCGTGCCACTATCCAGGATGATGATAACGATTTTTGGTTTGGATTTGAGCAGGAGTACTTTTTATGGGATCCTGAAACGAACAAACCTCTTGGTTTCCCCGCAGGTGGTTTCCCCGGCCCGCAAGGCCCATACTATTGCGGAGTTGGCGCCACTAAAGCTTACGGCAGGGAAATAGTTGAAGAACACCTGGACACTTGTTTAGAAGCAGGTTTAAATGTTGAGGGCATCAACGGCGAGGTTGCGGCCGGACAGTGGGAATTCCAGATATTTGCCAAAGGCGCTAAAGAAGCCGGCGACCAGATTTGGGTGGCCCGTTATTTATTAGAAAGAATTGGTGAAAGCCATGGCGTTTCGGTAAACTGGCATTGCAAGCCTTTGGGCGACCTGGACTGGAACGGTTCGGGCATGCACGCAAACTTCTCAAACACTACTTTAAGGACCTGCGGAAGCAAGGAAGTTTATGATAAGATCTGCGAAGCTTTCCGTCCGGCTATCGCTGAGTGTATAGCGGTTTATGGCGCCGATAACGACAAGCGTTTAACCGGTAAGCACGAAACTGCTTCAATCAACGATTATAGCTATGGTGTATCTGACCGCGGCGCTTCTATCCGTATTCCGTTGTACACTGTTCAAAAAGGCTGGAAAGGTTACCTGGAAGATCGTCGTCCAAATTCGGCTGCTGATCCGTACAAAGTTGCCGCTGTTATCATCAAAACCGTAAAATCAGCTAAAGTTTGAATTCCTAACTAAATTAATATGATTATGGAGTCTCCGGTTGGAAAGCCGGGGGCTTTTTTATTTCCGGCCCGATTGCAAAAATTGAACAAACTGCGTGAACCTATTTCGGCCCTTTGAAAACGACATAATTGCCCAAAGGTATTTGCGCCGCATTGTTAACCGGCCAATTGTAAAGATAAACCCAGCATTTTATATATTCGCCGCCGGTTTCAATATCCACCAATTCCCTCAAATATTCATTTGGCTGGGGATAGCCGGTCCCAAAACCCTCATAATCGTCCAAAACCTTTAAAATTTCGGTAGGCCTGTTTATTATAAAAACGGCGCCGTGAACGAAAGTGCCGATTGCTGGTTCGAATACGGCGCCCGGGTATTTGCCAATATCGTAGAGTTTTCCCTTGAACCTACCATTTTTAAAAAAACGACAATTGTGCTTCAAATACGCCCCAAATTCATTTTGGTCATTTAAAAGTGTGCCGTATACAAATAAATAGGCCGGTATTTCTTCCATTGAAAAATAGTATATTTATTAAACCAATATAAACCAATTAGCGTATAGAATAGATTAAAAGAATCAGGAATCGAGAGCCAGGAATCAAGAAGGGAATATTAGGAATAGATCTTGCATAAAAAAGCCTTTTTCAAATCCTGATTCCTGGTTCCTGACTCCCGGCTCTTTTCTTCCATTACGTTTAAGTTGCTTAACTTGGCGGCGAAAATTATTCGATATTTCTATGAATGAAGATCAGATCATTGCCTACCTTAACGAAAACGATATAAAAAAGATAAAGTTCGCCTTTGCCGATATTGACGGGGTTTTGCGGGGGAAGGTGATCCACTATAAAAAATTTGTCGACGGTCTTAAACAGGGCTACGGCTTTTGCGATGTGGTTTTTGGCTGGGATAGCAATGATTCCTGCTATGATAACGTGCAGCTCACAGGCTGGCATACGGGTTATCCTGACAGGCCCTGCCGGATCGATCTGTCAACTTTCAGGACGATCCCCTGGAACGAAAACATTCCTTTCTTTATAGGCGATTTCGGTAATCCCGATGGTGAAAATCTTCCCGCCTGCAGCCGCAGTTTATTAAAAAGGATCGCCGGGGAATGTGAAGATATGGGCTATCATCCCGAATTTTCGCAGGAGTTCGAATGGTTCAATTTCAGGGAAACGCCTCAAAGCTTGCAGGATAAAAGCTTTACAAACATGGAGACCATAACTCCCGGCATGTTTGGTTATTCTATCTTGCGGACTTCGCTGGAGGATGGTTTTTATAATGATCTTTTCAACCTGCTTTTGGAATACAATGTTCCGTTGGAAGGCTTGCATACCGAAACCGGCCCCGGCGTTTACGAGGCCGCCATTTTGCACGATCATGTGTTATTAGCCGCCGACAAAGCTGTATTATTTAAGACAGCGGTAAAAGAAATTGCCTATAAACATGGTATAATGGCCACTTTTATGGCTAAATGGAACGCCGATCTGCCCGGCTGCAGCGGGCACATACACCAGAGTTTGTGGAGCAAGGATCAATCAAAAAACCTTTTTTATAGCGCCGCCGACGAATATAATATGAGCGATCTGCATAAGCACTACCTTGCCGGTCAGCTATATTGCCTGCCGCATATTTTGCCCATGTACGCGCCAACAATTAATAGTTATAAGCGTTTGGTTGAGGGCGCCTGGGCGCCGACTACTATAACCTGGGGAGTAGATAACCGTACAACCGCCTTTCGGGTGATACACCCCTCTGAAGCTTATACCCGGCTGGAGACACGTATACCGGGTGCCGACACCAATCCGTACCTTGCCATGGCGGCCGCGTTGGCTTCAGGTTTATACGGTATAAAGAACAAGCTGGAGCTAAATATTCCCGCAACAAACGGGAACGGTTACCAGGACAAAAGAAACGGAAGCCTCTCGGCAAATTTGTTTGATGCGGCAACAATTATGAAAGATTCGCCTATTGCGAATGAACTGTTTGGATCGGCATTTGTTGAGCACTTCAGCCAAACAAGGCTTTGGGAATGGAAACAATTCAGCAAAAGTGTAACTGATTGGGAGTTAAAAAGATATTTTGAGATAATCTGAACCGGGATTTTTAGGTTCAAACAATAAGCATAAAAAGAGAAGAAATACCGTGAATACACTTACCGACATAGGACTTGAAAATCCGATATACCCGCAGTTTCCGGTGCGGGCTTCAAAAGTTCAAACCAAACTGAATTACTCCTTCATCATTAAAAAAGCGTGGGAAGGATATGATGCCTCGAAATCAATCAGGGAGATCGAGGACATCAGCGCGATGGTTTCGACAAACCACGTATTTCGCATCACTTTTCATGATGATGATATTATTATTGCCAAGCTATCTTATTTTGGAAAGTACGAAAATTTTAAAGAGGATCACCGGATCATTCATGCGCTGTCAAACAACCTGCTTTATCCTTTTGAGAATCTGCTGGCAAAATCGTTGTTAAAAAATAACCGGGTTTACGTTTACCGGCACAGGCAGGGCAAAACTGATGCCTGGGTTGTTTTTTATAATCCCAGCCGCATTGACCGGAGTTTGCCACGGCGGCTTGAAGATCATCACATCATCAAACTGGGGCAGCAGGTGGGTAAATTCCATAAAGCATGCTCGCGGGTAAAAAATGTTTTGCCAAAGTCATCAAAAACCCTGCGCACCGATATTGCCGCGCTGCAGCAGCAGTTGGAGACAAATGAAAGGCATTTCGGTTCGGCCATGCAGGTAGATTTTTTGAAATACCACTGCGATCTTTTCTTCAAAAACCGGTCGAACTACAATATGAAATCCTTTGAGATCATCCCTGTTTTTATCGACTGGAATATTGGTAATTTTTCGGTAACCGACGATCTTGAACTTTATTCACGCTGGGATTACGACTGGTTCAGGATGAGTTACCGGATACTGGATTTTTATTTTTTCAGTCGGGTGGTATCCAACGCGGGCGACCGCACCGTGTTCAGCTACTACATCAATACGATGATGGAAGATAGGTTTATTTTGTTTTTAAAGGAGTACCATAAGGTAAACCCGATAACTGCCGATGAGATCAGGTTTTTGAAGGAAGCTTATCGATTTTTTATATTAAACTACGTGATCAAAGACGGAAAGCATTTTTTTAATGAACAATATGCCAAAAAACTGCAGGCTGAGGCATTTGAAGTTTACCTGCCATCGGTCGACAGGGACTTTGATGCAGAGAAGATAATCGATGCCCTGAAGTTGAATTAGGGATTTATAATCACGACTTTACATCGAGCGGGATAAAAGCATGTTGAGAAAATCTATGTTCTATCGAGTTTACTACGTTCCTGATCTTGTTATCGAGCTCGGTAGCCGCCTGTTCCAGCATTAAAAAACACTTTTTGCCGACCCTGTAATTATTTATTTTTATCACATTCATTAAACCAAGTATAGAAGCAACGGGTTTACGATATTCATGCGATTGGATATAAGCAATTCTTAACAAAAGCCGGTTTTGTGCTTGTATTTCCGTCAGTTGTTGTTTTTGCTCATTGATATTTGTCGCACTGTTTGCAACGCTTATGATGTTCCCTTTCTCGTCCTTTACCGGGTTAAATGATATATTCCACCATTCCGATCCTTTGCCGTCATTTATCGATATTTCTTTATTGGTCTGCCTTCCGGCAAATGCGCTCTTTACATGGTTGATAAATTCGTCTTTATAAGAAGAATTTATATAATGCAAAATATCTTTGCCGGTTTCTATTTTTTTGTGATACAATTTTCTAGTGAACGCAGCCATCGCCTTGTTAAAATCAAGGATATTTAAATTCTTATCGATCAACGTATGACAAGAAGATGAACTGTTAAAAAATGCCCTTAATTTCCGTTCCGAGGCCATTGTTTTTTCCTTCTGGCAATTTAGCTCGTAATTATGCTGCCGGATTATCTTTAAGCCCATCTGCAGCTCCATAATTGCCATTACTTGCCTTGAAAGCACTGCAAGCAGGTCCATTTGTTTCTTTGTAAACAAATTGGGTTTCTTGTCTATAAGGCATAGTGATCCCAGGTGATAGCCTGAACTGGTAATTAACGGGGCGCCAGCGTAGAATCTTACTGCATGCTGTCCTGTCACAGCCGGACTATTTAAAAATCGTTTATCGAGCATCGCATCCGGCACCACCATAATTTTTTTTGATTTTATTAAATGTTTGCAAAAAGAATCTTCGCGGTTATTTTCTTCAAGTTTAATCCCTGACCGGCATTTTACCCATTGTGTTTTTTCACCCATTAAGGAGATCATAGCAATCGGCACATTACAGATTTGTACGGCGAGCGTAACCAGGTCATTTAGTTCTTTGTTATTTCCCAAGTCGAGTTGTTCAAATTGGCTTACTATTTCGAGTCTTTTTTCTTCTGAATGGTTCATAAGGAATAGGATTATGTAGTATATCGGCTGGTTTAAGTGCATGTAAAATACGGGTGAGCTTATATAGCAATTAGCCGTCCGCTATTAAAATATAGCCTGCAGCTGTACAAAGGCACTTATGTTTTTCTCACTAAAATTAAAGTGCATACAATAAAGGTCGAAACTGTGGCAATGCGACTAATAATGTGCATTGTACATTAATAAATTATTAAGAGCACACTTTATACACAAAAGCTTATATTCGGCTTTACTACTGTGCACACTAATGAAACGCATTGATAACTTTAAGTCGATAATTGACAAATACGATATTATATTTTTTGACGCGTTTGGCGTGATAAAAACCTACCAGGGTCTGGTGCCGGGCATAGAAAAAACCTTTGAGTACCTGGCATCGAAAAACAAGGAATATTATATTGTTACTAATGATGCCTCGCGCAGCCCGGTGCAACTGGCAGAAAGCTATCACCGTAACGGTTTAACTGCCATCACTCCTGAACGGATCGTATCGTCCGGGATGCTTACTAAAGAATATTTGGAACTAAAGGTGATGGATGGAATTGTCGCCTTTCTTGGTACAAATGACTCCGCTCATTATATAGAATCGACGGGCTTGCATACACTACCCGTGAGTAAGATCGACAGCAGCAATATTGATAAGGTAAACGCACTTATTTTTTTGGATGACGAAGGTTTCGACTGGCAAACCGAACTGAATAAAGCGGTGAATATTCTCCGTCGGCGGACGATCCCGGTTATTGTGGCCAATACAGACCGAGCGTATCCTTTAAGCGTAAATGAAGTATCCATTGCCATTGGTGGTATCGCCTCGATGATAGAAAGCGTGGTAGGTAAACAGTTTATACGTTTCGGTAAACCTGATTCGCAGATGTTCATGTTCGCTTACGACCTGATCCGTGAATACCGCTCCATAACCAAACAACAGATAGTGATGGTGGGCGATACGCTGCAGACCGACATATTGGGGGGCAATAAATTTGGACTCGATACCGTATTGGTGCTTTCGGGCAATACGCTTGCCAAAGATGCCGAGACGCGAATAACCGCTACGGGTATCATGCCTACCTACGTGTGTGATACTGCCGTTGTGGAATTAGGCGAATTAGGCTTTTAATCAGCCCAAACCATTTTCAAAGTTTTATTTAATTGTGCTGCTCACAATTATTTTTATCATTTTTGAGATCACCAATAAAGCCCCGTTATTCAAACCCCTTTTATGAGATCAAAAAGTCTTTTATTCGCTTTTCTTTTGCTTTCAGTTTTTACGTCAGCTGTAAATGCCCAGCACCCGGGAGGCAGCCATTCGAGTGCATGGTCGGTTGATAAAGCCAACACCTGGTATGCCAAACATAAATGGATAAACGGCGCCAATTTTATCCCTAGCACGGCGATCAATCAATTGGAAATGTGGCAAGCTGATACTTTTGACCCACAAACTATCGATCGTGAACTGGGTTATGCCGAGGGAATTGGCTTTGACGCTATGCGGGTGTTTTTGCACAGCGTTGCCTGGAAGGAAGACCCGAAAGGTTTCAAACAACGGGTAAACCGATATTTAGCCATAGCCGATAAACATCATATCCAAACCATTTTTGTTTTTTTTGACGACTGCTGGAACCCAAACGCCAAACCAGGCAAACAGCCCGACCCCAAACCCGGCATACATAATTCGGGCTGGATGCAGGACCCAGGCAGACCCGTATCAACGCCCGCTGACTTTTCAGAATTAAAAGCTTATGTGGACGATATATTGACAACCTTTAAACACGATAAGCGCATTTTGCTTTGGGACCTGTATAACGAGCCCGGCAACAGCAATAAAAATTTTAAATCAGCCGTACTGTTAACAAAGGTATTTGCCTGGGCGCATACCGTTAACCCGGACCAACCTGTTAGTTCGGGCATGTGGAACTGGGACCTGGAGGATTTGAATAAAATTCAGTTTAAAAACTCCGACGTTATAACCTACCATTGTTACGATAGTCCGGATAGTCACCAGAAGGTTGTACAATTATTAAAAGTAAGCGGGCGCCCGGTAATTTGTACGGAATATATGGCGCGTTTACGCAACAGCACCTTCGAAAATACCATGCCAATGCTAAAAAAAGAAAGAGTAGGCGCTATTAACTGGGGCCTTGTAAGCGGTAAAACAAACACTATTTATGCCTGGGATACGCCCATGCCCGATGGCAGCGAACCCAAAGTATGGTTCCATGATGTTTTCAGGAAGGATGGCACGCCATACAACACGAAAGAAACCGATTTGATAAAACAACTCAACGGAAATTGATCTTAACATTTTGACTATCATTATTTAACAAAATAGCGCACATGAAAGTAATATTTAAAGGTTCGATAGCAGCATCTTTAGGTGTTTGTATCCTATATTTGGCTGCCTGTAATCAGTCGGCTAAAAATAACACCACGGCATCAAATATGACGGACAGTACTACCCGGGTAAGTTTACCATCAGCACAAGGATTTGAAAAGACAATTGACGGCAAGCAAACTCACCTTTATATATTGAAGAACAAAAATGGCGTGCACGCTGCTTTCACAAATTATGGCGCGCATTTGATAAGCTTGGTCGTTCCCGATAAAACGGGTAAATTAACCGATGTAGTTATTGGTTTTAGTGATATTGAAGGCTACAAAAAGGCGCTCGCGTCGTATTACGGTGCAACAATTGGTCGCTATGGAAACAGGATTGCGAAGGGCCACTTTGTACTGGAAGGGAAGCGTTACGACCTCTACATCAATAATAAACCTAACACGCTGCATGGCGGCTTAAAAGGGTTTAACGACGTGGTTTGGGATACCAAACAGGTAACCGACAGCACCATTACGTTTACGTATCTTTCAAAAGATATGGAGGAGGGGTACCCCGGCAACTTAAATTGCGCGGTAACTTTTGAGCTTACCCCTGATAATGCGCTAAAAATAAGCTATGAGGCAACCACAGACAAAACAACCGTGGTTAATTTAACAAATCACTCCTATTTTAATTTGAATGGCGCAGGCAGCGGGACAATATTGGATCATTCCGTGCAGATAGATGCAGCCAATTTTACCCCGGTTGACTCGACCCTGATACCGACAGGCAAAATCCAGCCCGTAACAGGTACGCCGTTTGACTTTACAAAACCGGCAAAAATCGGCAGCCGCATAAATGACAATAACGAACAATTGAAGGACGGTAAGGGTTACGACCATAATTTTGTGTTGGATAAGCACGGCCTCACCACCCCCGTAGCGACGGTTACAGGCGATAAAAGCGGTATAAAATTGGAAATTTTTACCGGCGAACCCGGCCTTCAATTTTATAGCGGCAATTTTATGAGCGGAAAAAATACGATATTGGGTGGGAAAACGGACGACTATCGCACCGGCTTTTGTATGGAAACACAGCATTATCCTGATTCGCCAAACCAACCACAGTTCCCGTCCACCCAGCTTAAGCCGGGTGAAAGCTATAAAACGGTTACGATTTATAAATTTTCGGCGAAGTAAGCCGTAACTGCCATTTCCCGGGGTGAGGCGGAAACATTTTAAAGCAATATCGCAAATGCCCAATTTGTATATTATAGCCGGATGTAATGGGGCGAGGGAAAACAACCGCCAGTTATACCGTATTGCCTGAAATTTTAGACTGCAGAGAGTTTGTTAATGCCGATAACATAGCCGCAGGCATCTCTCCCTTTAACCCGGAGAGTGTGGCCATAGAGGCCGGCCGGGTCATGTTAAAAAGGATTAATGAGCTATTAGAGGAAGGAGCCGATTTTGCTCTGGAAACAACCCTATCAACCAAAAGCTACGTTTCATTTATAAAAAAAGCACAACAGGCCGGTTATGAAGTTACATTACTGTATTTTTGGCTTAGCTCACCTGAAATGGCGCATAATCGTGTTGCTAAACGTGTAAGCAGGGGTGGACATAATATACCCGTTGACGTAATTGATCGCCGGTATTACAGGGGGATTAACAATTTAATAAATTTGTACATGCCTATTTGTGATAATTGGATAGTTGCTGATAATACAGGAACGGTTTCAAAAGTTGTTGCAAAAAGTTCAGAAAATTTGAGGGAACTAATAATAAATAGCGATATTTGGAATATCATTTTAAAACAAGGTAATGATAATTCAGAGTAAAACAGATTTTGATGAGTTGTCCAATAAGATCATGGAGGGTGTAAATAAAGCGCTTCGTAACCTCGTTGAGACTTCTGCCGCAAATAATCAAAGTTTGGTTGTTGGCGACGATCATGGTGGTTTTAAATCGGTTCCTGCAAAGGAACTTTTAAAAAGGCTCCCAAAGCAAAAGGCATAGTTTATTCTTTATAGCTTCTCATAATCTTCCACCGTATCAATATCGATACTCCCAGGCGGAAAAGGAATTTCGGTAACCATATCAGGATATTTTTGAATCACCAGTTTTGCGCCTTCGACACCTTTTAGCGATAACAGATCGTTAAAATATATGGCGTCAAATAGTACCGGCGGCCCAACTGTCTCGTTATAAGCGCTTGTTATGATGCCGTGTTTCGATTTGGCCATGATAAGCATATTCAACAGGTAAGTGTCAATAAAAGGCTGGTCGCAAAGCATTAAAATCACCGATTTAATGTCCGGGCTTACATTTTGCAGCTGTCCGATACCTGCTCTTATTGACGATGCCATACCCTCTTTCCAGTTATCATTTTGAATAATAGTGACACCACTATTTTCAATTGCCGGCCTGATAGCTTCACTGTTTGCCCCCAAAACGACAATTACGGGTTCGCAAATTGATGCCAGCGCTGTGTCAACAGCTCTTTGCAGCAGGGTCTTACCTTTGTAGACAAGATTTTGTTTGGGGCTTCCCAATCGGCTCGATGAACCGGCTGCGAGAATGATAATACCTGTCATGATTAACTATTTATTTCAAACCCGCCACCGCGATTTTCGGTCGGATGACTCCTTACGGTTAAGTATTATTTTATTGAATGCTGTATCTTTATTATAACATAAAAAGTACACTAAAAAAACAATGAACTAATTTGTTATATTTAATTTTACAAAGATAAACGTTCCCGGCTGGGGAATGGGCAAACTATAGGTGTACTTTAAAGATTTGATGCTTGTTGTTAGATAATCACGGGAGGAGAATAAGTTACCTGCGGCTTGCAGTGACCGACAGATGTAACCTCCGTTGCTTTTATTGCATGCCTGAAGAAGGTCTGAATTGGCTCTCTCGCAGCGAGTTGATGACTTACGAGGAAATGCTGCGAATATGTACTTTGCTGGTGAAAATGGGTATCGAAAAGATCCGGATCACGGGCGGCGAGCCGTTTGTGCGAAAGGATATCATGCGGTTTTTAACGTCGCTTTCTAAATTACCCGGTTTAACGGAGTTGACCATCACCACAAACGGCGTTTTGACGGCGCCATATGTTGCAGATTTAAAGAAATTAGGTGTACATGCGGTGAATCTAAGCCTTGATACGTTAGATGCCGGTCGCTTTTTTAGTATTACGGGCAGGGACGAATTGGCTAATGTAATGACCACGCTGAATGAATTGCTGAAACATGACATTGAAGTTAAGATCAATGCGGTGGTAATGGACGGAAAAAATATACAAGACATCGTCCCGCTGGTTGAACTGACAAAAGATTTGCCGGTGAGTGTCCGTTTTATCGAAGAAATGCCATTTAACGGCGATGGCCACGTTTACGGCGGGTTAAAATGGGATTACGTACGCATTTTGGAAGAAATAAGTAGCTGGTTCCCGGAGACTGAAAAAATTGACGACCCTTTATATACTACTTCGTACAACTACCAAATACCCGGTCATAAAGGAAGTGTCGGCGTAATTGCAGCATACTCGCGTACCTTTTGCGGTACATGCAACCGGCTACGGATAACACCACTGGGCGAGTTGAAAACATGTTTGTATGATGACGGGGTGTTAAACGTAAAGGACTTGTTGAGGCAGGGGATGAATGAGGAGGATTTAAGAGCGACACTGTTAACGGCCTTTTCCAGCAGGCCGAAAGACGGCTGGGAGGCTGAACGCCAACGGGTTGAAAATAAAGGTGTACACGAGTCGATGGCTACCATTGGAGGTTAGATTTATTTGTAAAAAATGATCACTGTTGAAGAAGCTGAAAAATTGATCCTCGGACAGGTAACTGAATACGGCGCTGAGATAGTGCCATTTGAGCAGGCCTTAGGCAGGGTGTTGGCTGAAGACATTAAGGCCGACAGGGATCTCCCCCCGTTTAACAGGGTAACGATGGATGGGATCGCGATAAACTATGAAGCGATCGAAAATGGCATCAGTACCTTCAGGATACGAGCTACGCAGGCGGCGGGCGACGAACCCGTCGATATTGAGGACGATGCAGAATGTGTGGAAATAATGACCGGAGCCATGCTCCCGGTATCTACAGATACGGTTATCCGGTATGAAGACCTGGAGCTTAGGGCTGGCCTGGCAACCCTGGTTACCAACGCCATTAGGAAGGGCCAGAATATACATTATAAGGGAAAGGACAAAAAGCAGGATGACCTGGTTGCCGGTATCGGCGACGTTGTTACTCCGGCGATAATAAGTTTACTTGCCTCGGTGGGCGAGGCCGAATTGCGCGTAAAAAAATTACCCAGGGTGGTTATCCTGTCGTCGGGCGATGAATTGGTGGAAGTTGACCAGGCGCCTGGGCCGTTTCAGATCAGGAGGTCAAATAATTACACCGTTAAGGCGGTATTAAAACAGCATGGTTTGGACGCCGATATGCTGCATCTGCCCGATGACGAACAGGTAATCATACGGCAACTGAAAAATTGTCTTGAAGATTACGATGCGATTTTGCTTAGCGGGGGAATATCGATGGGGAAATTTGATCATATCCCGAGGGCATTGGCGGCATTAAAAATCGAACAAATTTTTCATAAAGTTCAGCAACGGCCCGGCAAGCCTTTTTGGTTTGGAAAACACCAAAACGGTCAGCTGGTATTTGCATTCCCCGGCAACCCTGTAGCCACATTCATGTGCCTGCACAGGTATTTTTTACCCTGGCTGCATGCATCGTTAGGACTAAAGGAAAAACCAGCCATAAAGGCCGTATTGAGCAATCGGTTAAGCTTCTACTTTCCTTTAAAATATTTTTTGCAGGTGAAGCTTCATTATAACGAATATTGCCAGTTGATGGCAACACCGGTTGAAGGCAATGGTTCAGGTGATTTTGCCAACTTAGCTGATACTGATGCATTTATGGAACTTCCATTGGAGCGGAATGAATTTAAAAGAGGAGAAGTTTTTAGGGTGTGGCCATTTTGACTGCAGATTTTTTTGATTTCGGGATTTCGTTGATGACGGTGTAGATTTGTCAACTTTTCAAAAGTAGACAAATACGTCCGGATCGGTTATAAAAATAAAAATCAATATTTGACATGCTATCTCATATCGATAATAGAGGCAATCCAACTATGGTTGACGTGGGCGAAAAGGCGGTTTCACATCGCACGGCAACCGCACGGAGCATAGTTTCCTTGCCGGATCAGGTGCTGGCGCATTTGGTGGATAGCGATCTGCAAACAAAAAAGGGTTCGGTGTTTCAAACAGCAATCATAGCCGGGATAATGGCCGCAAAGAAAACCGGCGACTTGATACCTTTATGCCATCCGCTTGGTTTGGATAATTGCACGATCGATATAAGTTTAAATGAGCAGCAGGAAGTGGTGATAGATTGCACGGTCAGCATTACGGCCAAAACCGGGGTGGAGATGGAGGCCCTGGTAGGTGCTTCCATTGCTGCACTAACCATTTATGACATGTGCAAGGCGATGAGCCATGATATTGTGATAAAAGAAACGAAGCTACTTTCAAAAACCGGAGGTAAACGTGATTTCAGAAGAGAACAGTAAGCAGGCGTCAAAGCATAAAAAGCATGCCGATATAGGAAGGCCTTCATTTGGGAATTTCGGTAGAAATGAATGGGCTATTGTTGGCGCGCCTTGTTCGACCATAAAATTGCTCGCCGATGCGATAATAAAAGCGCTCTCGCCGGTATATAAATGCGCCTACGTCGATACTACCCACAATGATGATATAACGGTGTCGCCCGGCCGGCTGGAAAGCGGGGCGGTTTTAGATTATACTGACCAGGTCAATTATCGGCAGCTAAATTATAAGGAGACTTTCAACGCCTTTAAATTAAGGGAAACCTTCGCCGGTGCCGATATAATACTTGTAAATGGAAATCATCATCAAGCCAAAGCACAGGTGGTAATTATCAGCGAAAGCAAAAGAGCCTCTCTCCAAAAAAGGGTTGATCAATTGAATAATGTACAGTTGATCTTAGTTGCTGACGATGAAGCCGATGTTTTTGACTTTATCAAAGACGCCGTCCCGAATTGGAACGACTTGCCCGTTTATCGCCTTGATGAAACCGAAAAAATCGTTTCTTTTTTTGAAAATAAATTGAAGGCAGCCAAACCGAAACTAAATGGCCTGGTGCTTGCGGGTGGTAAAAGTGAACGAATGGGCCTTGATAAAGGCGGGATTAATTGGCACGGGAAAGGACAGCGATATTATATGGCTGATATGCTCAAATCCTTTTGCAACGATGTTTTTATATCGTGCCGGGCGGAACAACAAGGTGAAATTGATGATGAATATGTGTGTTTACCTGATACTTTTATCGGCCTGGGGCCATTCAGCGCGATATTATCAGCATTTAGGGAAAGGCCTGATGATGCCTGGCTGGTTGTTGCCTGCGACCTGCCCTTGTTGGGTGAAGGATCGTTGAATTATTTGATAGAAAACAGGGATTCGTCGGCCATTGCAACGGCCTATCAGAGCAGTTTTGATAATTTTCCTGAGCCTCTCATTACGATATGGGAACCGAAAAGCTATCCCGTTTTGCTTTCGTTTTTAGCACAGGGATATTCCTGTCCCCGGAAAGTGCTGATCAATAGCGATATCGCACTATTAAATGCCCCTGCTCCAGAGGAATTGACCAATGTTAACACACCCGAAGAGCTCGAAAAAGTTAAATCTATTTTGGGTCAAAAAGTAATTTCAGCATGACGCCTGATTTTTTACGATATAGCTGCCAGATCGCCTTACCTGGTTTTTCGGAAGAAACCCAACGCCTTTTGCAAAACGCAAGGGTTTTGGTCGTTGGCGCCGGGGGATTAGGTTGCCCTGCCGCGCAATACCTGGCGGCCGCTGGGATCGGTACCCTGGGGATTGCCGATTTTGACACGGTTTCGATAAGCAATCTTCATCGTCAAATATTGTTTACTCCTACTGACGCGGGGAAAAAGAAGGCCCTGGTAGCCCGTGAAAACTTGCAAAAGCAAAATCCAGACATCCGGTTGGTCGCGCATGATATCCACGTCACTTCTCAAAATATAATGGACCTGGTCAGCCATTATGATATCATTGTTGATGGGACCGATAATTTCGACACCCGGTATTTGTTAAACGATGCAGGGGTATTAGCGGGGAAACCAGTAGTGTATGGCGCGATTTACCAGTTTGAAGGACAGGTGGCGATATGGAATGTAAAAAATCATAATGGTACCAGGTCGCCAAATTACCGCGATCTTTTCCCGAATGTCGATGCATCGGTTATACCCAATTGCGCCGAAGGAGGCGTTATACCTACTTTGGCTGGGATTATCGGCTGTATGCAAGCAAATGAAGTACTTAAATACATTACCAAAACAGGTGAGTTGCTGGCCGGGAAAATTTTAATCTTTGACGCCCAGACACTGCAAAGCCGAATCATTAAGATTGGGACAGTAACCCAAACCCACATCACCAGGCTGACTAAAACGATACTCGCCCCAACCATTTCTGCCGCTGATTTAAAAAGGGAACTTGCTGCAGGTTTGACACAACTGGTCGACGTAAGATCAAACAGGGAACATGAAGAATTTAATATCGGTGGCGAACATATCGCTTTGGACCAGTTCGGAGATCATATTGATCGGTTTGATACCATGCAAAAAACAGCGCTGTACTGTTCGTCAGGAAAAAGGAGCGGGGAAGCGGTAAAAATGATCAAAAAGAAATACCCTAATTCGAATGTTTTTTCGTTGGATGGAGGGTTAAAGGACTGGGACCGCTGATTCAGGTGATTATTTGATTCCGCTGATGAAAGAACTGGGATCTTTGGGATTTGTCGGATTTTCTGATGAAAAAAGCATCGTGGAAATCCAAAAATCTGCCTAATCCCGGTTCAGACTACGGATGCGCCGCCACCCACACTTCGCCGTCCTCAAATATTTCTTTTTTCCATATCGGCACGGTTTGTTTAAGGGTATCGATAATATATCTACAGGCCTCGAACGCAGCCGCCCGGTGCGCGGCAGATACTGCAATCAACACAGGGATTTCTCCTATCTCCAATACACCCGTGCGATGATGGATAAGCGCCTTTTGTATGGGCCATTTTTCTTCAGCCTGTGTCACTATCTTTTCCATTTCCGCCAGCGCCATGGGTTCATAAGCTTCAAATTCAAGGCGGATGACGGCTTTGCCCTTGGTAGTATTGCGCACTGTCCCGATAAATATATCTATACCACCCGATTCGGGCGACATGATCCAATAAATAGCCGACTGGATCTCTAAAGGAGTGGACAATATTTGGATTTGGGTTGTCAAGATAGCGAATGTAAATTTTCTTGCTATGTCTGTGCTGTTTATCCCCCGCTAACCGGCGGGATAATCGCAATTTCATCACGCTCATGAATGGTATCGCCCGGTAAGGCGTACTCATTATTTACCGCGAGCATATATGATCTTAATTGCCCCAGACGCGGGTATTGCTGCTCGAGTAAGTATTGTAAATTGTAAACAGTCGAATCATTTGCTAGCTCGAGGCCGATTGCCGGGCTGCCGAATATGTCCTTAGCAATTCCAAACGCTAAAACCTTGATCTTCATTTTTCAAAATTAAGGGAAAATCGTTATAAATCCCTATTAAAATTGATACCTCGCCTGACTCTGACAAAAGAGCAATATTTGCGCTCCTATATAAACATTCGGTATGTCGATTTGTATATTTGAAAATGGAAGAAGGACCAATTAAACGGAAAGCAATTATTAAGGTTGACGGTGATGAAACTAAAAACGTATTCGATGCGATTGCTATCGAAGAGCCTTTAGAGATAAGGCTGGAATACGGGCCGGAAAATGAGCGCCAAGAACAGAACCTTTCTGTCACTATGCGTACTCCCGGTCACGATGCGGAATTGGCAGCCGGATTTTTGTTTACCGAAGGGATCATAAAAACCAGTGATGATATTGCCGGAGCAGAACATATTGTTACCGCTTGTACAGAGGGTAAGCAAAATGTTATCCGCGTAAGGTTGAAGGAAGGTTTCGCACCGAACCTGAACAATTCTGGCAGGAACTTTTATACAACGTCAAGCTGTGGAGTATGCGGCAAAAGCTCAATCGATGCCATCCGTACGGTAAGTGCGTCTATCGGATTCGAAGGCGATAACACGGTAATTACTTCGGAAATACTTTGCAAGTTGCCGGGAGTACTAAAAAGGAACCAGGTAGCTTTTGCGGACACAGGCGGTATTCACGCGGCTGCGTTGTTTAATGTTGAGGGGGATCTGTTATTACTACGTGAAGACGTGGGCCGTCATAATGCATTAGATAAATTGATCGGTGCAGCGCTGGATATGAACTGGGTTCCATTAAATAAAACGATATTACTTTTGAGCGGAAGGGCCAGCTTTGAGCTGGTGCAAAAAGCGGCAATCGCCGGCATTAAGGTCATAGCTGCGATCGGTGCTCCTTCCAGCCTCGCTGTTGAGCTGGCAGAAGAATTTAATATAACACTGGTCGGTTTTGTAAAAGACAAACGTTTTAATATTTATACCGCATCGCATCGCATATTACTGCCCGTTTATGAAGCTACGTATTAAAAGCAATTCGGTAAGATACCGTTTAACCCGTTCCGATGTTAAGCAACTGGTATCGACAGGATATCTTGAGGATAAAGTGAATTTTGGGGAAACTTCATTGTTTTACGCAATTAAACTGACTCATGGAGAACAACTTTCCACAGCGTTTGCAGACAATACGGTCACGCTATTTATGCCTCAAAAAATGATCGTCGAACTGGAGAAGACCGAAAGGGTGGGTTTCGGTAATATTAACGGCACTGTTCATTTGCTTGTTGAAAAAGATTTCACCTGCATGGACGATGCGACAGAAAATCAAAACGACACCTATCCAAACCCAAGGGTTAAAAAGTTGTTATAGAAAAGTAGCGCCGGGTTTATCATAGCGATGGGTTTATAAACCCATCGCTATGATAAACCAACCACGATCATTGGCAAATGAACAAAACAATGGCTGAAACGAAAGAGCAACCAGGCGCTGAGAATCCGGAAAAACTGCTGGATTTGAAACTAACAGAACCCAAAAAGTGGGCTGCCGGCATACCTGCGGTTTATGAGGCGGGAAAAGATGTTTTTGAAGAGGCCGGTTTTGCAAGGGGGATGAAGGGCCTTTTTCACATGAATAAAAAGGGCGGTTTTGATTGTTCAAGCTGCGCCTGGCCTGACCCTGATGATGACAGGTCGCCGATCGCTGAATATTGTGAAAACGGTGCAAAGGCCCTTGCAGAAGAAGGCACCACCAAAAAGCTCACCGCGGAATTCTTCGCTCAAAATTCAGTTTCCGATCTGGCTAAGCTGAATGACTTCGAAATAGGGAAAAAAGGAAGGATAGCCCAGCCGGTTTATTTGCCAAAGGGCGCAACACATTATCAACCTATTAGTTGGGACGATGCCTTCAAAAAAATAGCCGAACACCTGAACGCCCTGAAATCACCAAACGAGGCGGCATTCTACACCTCGGGCCGAAGCAGCAACGAGGCTTCGTTTATGTACCAGTTGTTTGTAAGAGAATACGGTACCAATAATTTGCCGGATTGCTCCAACATGTGCCATGAATCGTCGGGCGTCGCATTGGGCGAGGTTATCGGGATTGGAAAGGGCACGGTTACCCTCAACGATTTTTATGATACGGATGTTATCATCATCATGGGGCAAAATCCCGGTACCAATCATCCGAGGATGCTCACCGCGCTCGAAAAGGCCAAAAAAAACGGCGCGAAAATTATAGCGATCAACCCTTTGCGTGAGGCCGGTTTGATGGCTTTTAAGAATCCGCAAACAGTACCCGGATTTTTTGGGAAAAGCACTCCTTTAGCCGATCTGTACCTCCAGGTAAAGATCAACGGCGATATGGCCCTGCTCAAGGCGATCGAGAAACTGCTTTACGAGGCTGAACTAAAGGAACCCGGAAGAGTATTCGACCATGCCTTTATTCAGCGGAGTACAGTTTTTTATAATGAGTTTATAGCGCATTTAAAACAATACCACCCGGAAGAATTGGCGAAACAGGCAGGTGTCCCCTTTAGCCAGGTGAAGGAAGCGGTGGAAATGCTGGCTCATAAAAGCAGGATTATTATTTGCTGGGCCATGGGTATCACGCAGCATGTCAACGGGGTTGATACGATAAAAGAGATCGTCAACCTTACATTGCTTAAAGGCAGTATAGGGAAAAAAGGAGCCGGTTTGTGCCCGGTTCGGGGTCATAGCAACGTACAGGGTAACCGGACCATGCTCATCTTCGACAAACCTAAAAAGGCGCAACTGGATAAATTAAAGGAGGTTTTTGGTTTCGAGCCTCCACGAGAACCCGGTTATGATGTGGTTGAGTCGATTAAAGCGATGCATGAGGGTAAACTGAAAGTGTTTTTTGCAATGGGCGGCAATTTTCTTTCGGCGACGCCTGATACGGTTTATACCGCTGAAGCGATGCGCAAAACGAAATTAACGGTGAACGTATCAACCAAGCTAAACCGCAGTCATCTGGTGCATGGAGAAGAGTCGCTTATTTTGCCCACCTTATCGCGGAGTGACAAGGATGTAATAAATGGCAAGCCGCAATTTATCAGCTGCGAAAACTCGATGGGCGTGGTGCAAACGTCGCAGGGAGTTTTGGACCCTGTTTCCACTGAACTGCTAAATGAGACACAAATTGTCTGCGGGCTTGCAAGGGCAACTTTGGGCGGCCGGTCGGTTATCGACTGGGATAAATTTGCTAATACCTACGATGAGATCAGGGATGCGATTGCGAAAACTATCCCGGGCTTTGAAGACTACAACCAAAAAGTACGGGAACCCGGCGGTTTTTATTTACCGAATGCCCCGCGCGAAGGGAGATTTGAAACCGATGCAAATGACTCTAAAGCTGCTTTTTCGATAACCCACCTGGCTGAGCAAAAGCTTGCAGATGACGAGTTTATTATGACGACAATACGGAGTCACGACCAGTTTAACACTACAATTTATGGGTTGGAAGACCGATATCGGGGCATACACAACGAACGCCGGGTTATTTTTATGAATGAAGTCGATATGCTGCGGGTAGGTTTCAAAAAAGAGGAAAAAGTCGATCTTTTTAATTATCATGGTGGCGTGGAGCGCGTTGCCCGCCTGTTTGTCGTGGTGCCCTATGATATACCTGAACGTAATACAGCAACTTATTACCCCGAAACAAACGTTTTAGTGCCTATTGGCAGCGTAGCCGAGAAAAGCAATACGCCGACTTCAAAACTGGTTATCATCAAAATAAGAAAGCATTCGCTTAGTAATCACTGAAGATAATATAAAGTCCAGACTGCACTCCCCCCAGCTGACGGGAAATCATTAGTCAGGGCCAGCCAATTTGTTTTTAACCAGGCTTTTATCGGCTAACTGGATAATTACGAAGGACAGGATGATAAATGCAAATAGCCATTTATAAACACCGATGAAATCAAATGCCGAACGCAAGGTAGAGGGGCTGATATAATTCATCGTAAAATAGGTTGCTAATATCCATACAACCAATAAAGCGGCAATTGCCAGGTTATATTTCCTCACATCCGCCTTTTCTTCACTGGCGCTTATTTGAGCGACAACCGCATCTGCCAGGCCGGGATTTCGCAGACCGACGGGATCATCGGCCAAAACAGAAAACAGTTCCCTATAAATAACCGAATCTTTATCAATATCGGTACCCGTCCCGTCCTCTTTCAATTGCTGCGCTAATAATCGGGCAAACTCTTCTTCGTTGAGCTCTTTCATCTTTGATATTTTATATAAAGTTCCAGTTTTTCCTTTAATAATTTCCTGGCCCTGAACAAATAACTTTTTATCGTTCCTTCAGGCATGCCCGTTATTTCCTCAATTTCCAGATATGAAAATTCGTTCAAATGAAATAGGGTCAACACGGTACGGAATTGAACAGGTAAAAGGGCAATTTGTTGATTTATAAATTCCGAATGGCTTTTTTTCAATAGTATCGTTTCCGGGTTTTCCATTGTTTTATAGCAGTGTTCAAAATCAGTGATGTCGTCTGTAAGACTATTTTTCCGTGAATTTTTTTTCAAATGATTAATCGCACTTACATAAGCGATTTGCGCTATCCAGGTCGATAATTTCGACTGAAATCTAAACGTATGAAGATGCCTATAAACCTTTATAAAAACTTCCTGGCTTACATCCTGTGCGTCTTCACGATTTTGAACAAGCCGTCCGACCATATGACTTACCAGCTTCTCATATTGCGTAACCAATATTTTGAAAGCAGCCAGGTCTCCATTCACAATGCGGAAAATTATTTCCTCTTCATTTTGCATTCGGACGATTAGACAATGTTTAGCTGAGAAAAGTTGCAGGTTAATAATCGTTGAATAAGTGAACGTCTACCAACTTTTAAAACAATTGCAACATTTAGAACAACGCCATTGTCTACTGACACAAATTAGTTAAAAAATAAAAAATGGGACCAATATTTGTCATTCTGGGGATAGCATTAGCTATAGTAGTTGTAATTATCTCGATCTTAAATCACCGTGTAAAGACGCTGATGATTAAACAAGGGCATATCGACGAAAATTCGATTAAAATTTTAAGCGATCAAAGCGGGTTCAAACTCGATACGCTGAAGTGGGGGATCATTTTGCTGTTTGGCGGTATGGGACTGATCATACTGGAATATATGCCGCACCGATATGACCAATATGACTACTGCAACACTACCCTCCCGTTCGGTATCGAGACCGTATGCCTGGCGTTTGGTTTCCTGGTGTACTATTTTATTGCACGGGGTATGAGGAAGGCTGACTGACCAGTCACAAGAACTGGAGGTCATTAGCTCATAGGCATCTACCTATGAGCTTTTTTTATTTTAAAAGAACCCATTATTTCAGTAACGATTTGACAGAAAATTTATTTAAAATTGGTCATGAAATTATACAACTCGGCAAGCCGCATCCTTCTGGAGCATAGCAACACCTTCTATATAATCGATGAGCCCTGGGACATGCTGGTTAATCGCGATAACCTGGAAAAATACCTGTTGTCGAAAGTAAAAAAGTCAAAAGTTGCAATCCCTGACGAAGCGACAGCATGGTTAAGCGATGGCTCCATTTTACCGCCGATCAGCCGGCAGGAGGTATGGGCAGCCGGTGTTACCTACCTGAAAAGCCGGAACGCGCGTATGGAGGAATCGCAAAGTTCGGGCGCTGCCAGTTTGTATGACATGGTTTATGATGCTGAGCGCCCGGAATTGTTCTTCAAGGCCGCGGCTTCTCGCGTTTCCGGTCATTTGCAGCAGGTTTATATTCGAAAGGACTCATCATGGAATGTTCCCGAGCCTGAATTGACCTTGTTTATTAATTCAAATGGCAACATTCAGGGTTATACCTGTGGCAACGATATGAGTTCAAGGAGTATTGAGGGTGAGAATGCCCTATATCTGCCGCAGGCAAAAATATACGAAAAAAGTGCTGCCCTTGGTCCGTGCCTGTATGTTAGCTCATCGCCAATTAGTGGTGAAACGGCAATCAAAATGGTCATCACACGTGGCGGCATAGAAGTTTACCAGGATTCGACCACGGTATCGCGCATAAAGCGTTCATTTACCGAACTGACAGGATATTTGTACCGGGAATGCGACTTTCAGCACGGCTGTTATTTGATGACCGGCACATGCCTCGTCCCTACATCCGGTTTTACTTTGCAGGTAGGTGATGTAGTCGAGATCAGTATCGACGCTATCGGCAGCCTTATAAATACCATTGGCATTAACCCTAAACACAAATAAAATGAAGGCGTGTAAGTTATTTTTCCTTTTAGCTACTGTTATTAGTTTCAATTCTTGCCAAAACAAAGCGCCGCGGGAACAAACCGCTGACAGCCAATACACCAAGGGAACCTTTGGATATGACCTGGACTTTTTGAAGCGGAATGACAGTGTGGTAGTATTGAACAGCAAAGATGGTAATGGTCAGATTATCATTTCACCTAAATACCAGGCAAAAGTATTTACTTCGACGGCCGATGGCCTGGATGGGAAAAGTTTCGGCTGGATAAACTACAAAACTTTCGCTCAAAGGTCGCTCGACCCGCATATGAACGCTTATGGGGGCGAGGACAGGCTGTGGCTCGGTCCGGAAGGGGGAAGGTTTGCCTTATTTTTTAAGCCGGGCACCAAAATGGAATTTGATTATTGGCATACACCCGTCGCCTTTGACTTTGAACGCTGGAGCCTGACCTTTAAATCGGATAAGAAGGCTTCGTTAAGTAAATCTACAAGGGTGATGAATTACCTGGGCGTGATTTTTTCACTCAATGTGGTCCGCGATATAGAGATACTCGACCCTGCGGAAGCACAAAAGCTGCTCGGTATTAATTTTGACAGCAAAGTGAAATCGGTTGGCTTCAGCACAAAAAATACGATTATTAATACCGGCCCATTTGCATGGGATAAAGGCACAGGAGCGCCTTGCTTATGGAATTTGGACATGTTTTCACCATCGGCAAAAACAATAATTGTTGTGCCTTATGATAATAACTCAAACGGAAAGGTGGCAACGACCGATTATTTTGGCCAGATACCTCCGGATAGGGTGAAATATAGCAACGGCATTTTATTATTTAAAGCGGATGGTAAATCGCGGGGAAAATTGGGTATTCCGCCAAACCGGGCCAAAACAATGGCAGGAAGTTACGATGCACAAAACAACGTACTAACCATCGCTGCGTTTGATACGGATCCGAAAGCGACCTATCTGAACCAGGAATGGCGCACAGACAGGGATCCCTTTACCGGCGACGCGGTTAATGCCTATAATGACGGCCCTTTAAAAGACGGCTCGCAAATGGGGCCATTCTATGAGATAGAAAGTGTATCACCCGCTGCATTTTTAAAACCCCAGGAGGGACTTTCGCATAAGCACAGTGTCTTCCATTTTACTGGTGACAAGGGAGAACTGAACCAGATCGCATTAAAAACACTGGGAATTTCGTTGCAGGACGTACAAGCTGCATTTAAATAATTATCTTCACGCGGTTAAGGTGAAGGGTTAAAGGCGAAAGCTGAAAGGTTTTCTAACGCTGCGACTTATCACGCTTAAATAGACCAACACAAAAACATTTCATGACCAGGAATAAAAACCTTGTGGCGATAATACTCGTCACCTCATTATTTTTTATTTGGGGGTTCGCCCTAAACTTAAACCCCATATTAATACCGCATCTTAAACAAGCCTGTCAGCTAACTGATTTTCAATCTGCGCTCATCGATGTTGCGTCATACCTCGCGTATTTCCTGATGGCCATTCCGGCTGCGCAATTCATGAAAAAATATGGCTATAAGGGTGGTATTCTTTTGGGATTGATACTTTTTGCGATAGGGGCCTTTTTGTTTTACCCAGCGGCTGGCGTACGCAATTATACCTTTTTCCTGGGATCACTTTTTGTTTTGTTTTGTGGAGCTGCTTTTTTGGAGACGGCGGCAAATCCGTATATTACAGTGTTGGGCGACCCAGAGGGCGCCGCCTTTAGAATTAATCTGTCACAGTCTTTCAACGGGGTTGCAGCTTCCCTCGCCCCGTATATTGGCGGGTTATTTATTTTGTCGGCGAAAGACCTTACAAAAGCTCAGGAAGCGGCAATGTCCCCGGGTCAATTGAACAGCTATTTGAATAAAGAGGCGTCGGCTGTGCAACTTCCTTATGTGATTATTGGGGTAGCAGTGTTGCTTGTTGCTTTTCTCATCTCCAGGACGCATCTACCCGAGATTGCCGAGGAGGACCCTATGGCTCATTTGGAAGCAAAAAAGCCTTTGTTAGAAAGGATGCAGGGTTTGTTAAAAGAAAAAAAGTTAATGGCCGGTGTGTTTGCGCAGTTGTTTTACGTAGGGGCGCAAGCATGCGTTTTTAGCTTTTTTATTAGATTTTCGGGCCAAGTAGCCGGGATGCCTAAAAAGCACGCAGCAATTTATTTATCCGTAGCTACATTTGGATTTCTTGCCGGCCGTGTGAGCGGAACTGTTTTGATGAAGTTTTTTAACCCGGTAAAAATTCTAGCTACTTATAGCGCCATTAATGTTATTTTGGTATTGATCGCAGTTTTTTCGCATTCCGAAGTTTCCATTTACGCGTTGATCGGTGTCGGCTTTTTTATGTCGATTATGTTTCCAACGATTTTTTCACTTAGTATCAGAGGGCTAAAAAAAGAAACCAAGCTGGCATCGTCGTTTGTAATCATGGGAATCGTTGGCGGGGCAATATTCCCGGCAATATTAGGCTTGATTTCCGATTTGACGACCATTCAGTACGCTTACTTGGTGCCGGCAATTTGCTTTGCTTATATCTTTTATTTTGCGTACAACAATTTGAAAGTTAAGAAACTTGAAATGCTGGCTGCAGGACATTAATTTTGGTGAACATGGATTTAGGATTAACAAACAAAATAGTCATCGTAACTGGGGGCGCCAAAGGGATTGGCGAGGGGATTGTAAAAGTATTGGCAAAAGAAGGTGCGATCCCTATAATTGTAGGTCGTAACGAAGCCGATAATTTAAAGTGCGTTAATGAAATTGAAGCCTCGGGAGGCGCTGCCTGGCAGATTGCAGCTGAACTGACCGATCCCAAAGAATGTGAAAAAGCGGTGGCTTCAATAGTTGAAAAATTCGGCCGGATTGAGGGCCTGGTAAATAATGCGGGCGTAAACGACGGCGTAGGGTTGGAGAGCGGTACCTATGAAAAATTTATGGCTTCCCTGCATAAAAATGTCGTACACTACTACCTGATGGCGCACTATGCTTTGCCCGAACTAAAGCGGTCAAAGGGTGCAATATTGAATATAACTTCGAAAACGGCGGACACCGGCCAGGGAAACACGTCGGCTTATGCCGCCTCAAACGGGGGACGAAACGCTTTAACCCGCGAGTGGGCGGTTGAGTTATTGAAATATGGCATCCGGGTTAATGCAATAGTCGTGGCTGAGTGCTGGACGCCTTTATATGAAAACTGGATAAAAACATTGCCCGATCCAGCGGCTAAATTGAAGGAGATTGAATCAAAGATACCCCTGGGTAGCCGCATGACGACCGCTGAAGAAATAGCTAACATGACTGCGTTTTTATTGTCGGAAAGATCAAGCCATACGACCGGGCAGCTGATTCATGTGGATGGAGGATACGTGCATTTGGACAGGGCTCTGGCGAATGCGTGAGGTAGTTGATTGAGTTGATTAGGTGAGTGGTTGATTGATTTATACTTAATTTTTATGCAAATTTCATAAATTGAACCCTCATTAACCCAATCAACCCAGTCCAACTTAATCAACCCAATCTAACTTAATCAACCATGATAAAAATAGACTCCCATCAGCACTTTTGGAAATTCGACCCGGTGAGGGACAGCTGGATAGGAGCCAATATGGGTGCTATCCAGCGGGATTTTATGCCTGCCGATCTGAAGCCGATCCTGAATAAATACGGTATCGATGGTTGTGTTTCCGTCCAGGCCGACCAGTCGGAAGCTGAAACGGAATTCCTTCTTGCCCTTGCTGAAAACAACGATTTTATAAAAGGTGTGGTGGGCTGGGTTGACCTGATGGCTGCTGATGCAGGTAAAAGAGTTGAATATTTTAGCAGGTTTAACAAGCTAAAAGGTTTCAGGCATGTGCTCCAGGGCGAAGAGGACAGAGCCTTGATGTTGAACCCTAAATTTATGGACGGCGTGCGTGCACTAAAACGTCATGATCTTGCTTATGACATCTTGATATTTCCCGACCAATTGGGTTATACCAATCAATTTGTTAAGAATTTCTCCGGACAGCGTTTTGTAATTGACCATATTGCTAAACCCGATATCAAAAATAAGAATATCGACAAATGGGAGATGGGGATAAGGGCTATCGCAAAATATGAAAACGTTTGGTGCAAAGTTTCGGGCATGATAACGGAAGCTGACTGGTATGCCTGGGTTTTGGCGGATTTTTACCCATACCTGGATGTAATATTTGACGCATTCGGCGCTAAAAGGGTAATGTTTGGTTCCGACTGGCCGGTTTGCAATGTGGCAGGCGGTTACCAGCAAATGTTGTCGGTCGTAAAAAACTATGTTTCAAAATTGTCAGAAGATGAACAGGCCCGGTTTTGGGGATTGAACGCCATTGAGTTTTATAAGCTAAGTTAGGAGCCGAAAGCTCAAAAGACGAGTAGAAACAGCGAGGAATTTCGGTAGATTTATTTCAAATCATTAACAAACATCATATTATTTAAACATTATGAAACGATTATTCTTAATTGCTTCACTCATTGCTTTTATGAGTTTATCCGCAGCAGCGCAGGAAAAATTTAATGGTTTAGGCGTTAACCTCGGCAACCTTTACCGTTTGTCTGACGCCAAGACGAGGTCTATCAGCCCCGAAAATTTTACCGGCGAAAAAGGTAAAGGCGGCATGGCCACTACCGGCACCGGCTCCGGCCCGGCAAGAGAGCTCGGCCAAACATGGAAAGTTAGCCCTAGTGTGGTTATAAAAAAGCATACTACATACACCGTTGCCGAAATTGATGGCTCGGGCGCCATCCAGCACATATGGATGACCCCGACCGGCAACTGGCGGTATTCGATCATTCGTTTTTATTGGGACGACGAGGCCACCCCATCAGTTGAAGTACCTGTAGGGGATTTCTTTTGTATGGGCTGGGGTAAATATGCGCAGGTACAGTCGCTCGCTGTGGCCGTAAATCCAGGGAGCGGGTTTAATTGTTACTGGCCGATGCCTTTTCGCAAAAAATGCCGGATAACGATGGAAAATATTGACGACCATGATATGGTTTTATACTACCAGGTTGATTATACATTGACCGATGTGCCCAAAGATGCGGGCTATTTTCATGCGCAGTTCCGCCGGGTTAACCCGTTGCCTTTTAAAAAGAACTACGTGCTGGTCGACAGCATTCAAGGGAAGGGGCAATATGTTGGTACATATTTAGCTTATGGCTCCCTCAAAAACGGTTGGTGGGGCGAAGGCGAAATTAAATTCTACATGGACGGCGATACGCAATTCCCGACCATTAATGGCACCGGCACGGAAGATTACTTTAACGGGGCCTACGATTTTGACAGCATGCACAAAAAAGCTGATGGTACCGAGAGCAGCGAATACACCGAGTTTTGCAGCCCATACAGCGGGCTGCCGCAGGTGATCAGGGGCGATGGCCATTACGGTAATGCCCAGCGCTTTGGCCTATATCGCTGGCATATTGCTGATCCTATACGCTTTGAAAAAGATCTGAAGGTAACTATCCAGGATCTTGGCTGGCATAGCGATGGCCGCTACATGCCGTTGCAGGATGACATCGCTTCGGTTGTCTTTTGGTACCAAAGCGAACCGCATGGCATTTTCCCGGTACTTCCGTCAAAGGATCAGCTGGAAGTGAATTGATTTTTTATTTCGGATTTCGGATGTACGATTTCGGATTGATTAGAGAAAAGGAAGACAAAAAATTCCGAAATTGAAATTTCGAAATCCGAAATAGGTACTCATATTCTCCGTTTCAGCGTGATGATCACTTTATTGTATTTTTTATCCCGATAGATTCCAAGCAGGAGGTTGCGGTCGTTTTGGGATCTAAAAATATCGTCCACCTGTTCAATACTCATTTCGGTCACAGGTTTGGAATTTATGGATATAATCTCATCGTCTTCCATTAAGCCTACATTAGCCCCCGCCGATCCCGGTTCCACGCGGCTTATTATAATATGCTTAAAATCATTCCCCGCCGCATAATATTCCAACCCGCTCATGTCATGCTCGAAGGGAGCATTAAAGTTGGAGCCCGCTTTTAAATAAATGGCGCTGTCCGGGTAGTCAAACACTACGGTAAAACGTGCAAGTATGCCTATGCCCAGATTACCGTCGCGTTTTGCGGTAAGCAGATTCTTCAATGAATCTGTTTGAGGGAAGGAAGAGATCAGGTTTTTAATATCATATTTTCCGATTTCAATCTCATTTACCCGGCTAAGATAACCACTTACGGCGCCGTTAATGCCGATACCAAGAATAGCCGGCACACATTTTCCAGGGATTTCGTGCAGATCGGCAACGTTTTCAAGTGACAAGGGGTGACCGGCACCCAGGTCGACAACAAGCTTGCTTTCCTTTACACACCCGTCAGGAAGGTGCACCCTGGCCAGCAGGTACGGTTTGCGGTTCTCTAGTGTGATGGGTATTTTATCCCATTTTTTGAATAAAAGTGTATCATTCGGATGGTAAACAGTTAACGTTGAATCATTAAAATTTACTTTAACCATCAGGTGGCTAAAGAAATTATAGCCCAGCAAACCGTGTATAGGTATCCCCACCAGGTTTGACAAGCCTAAATTATCTTTTTTTAATAAAGCAGCCTGGATGTTGTAGCCGGTTAGGCCGGGAATATCGACGTTTAAAAGCGAAGTGATATAGCTATCGTCGGCTTCCCGGGTTCCGAAGCCGTTGAGCTTCATGCAACGGTTTTTGAAGACATAAACAGAATCAACTATCGAAGGATCGGTAATAATCATAAAACCGACACCAGTATCCATAATAAAGTTATAAGGCCCTTTGTCGTTGATCTTTAATTTTACGATTACCAGGTTGCGGACGAACTGGAATGGAATAGTAACCTTTCTTCTATTGCCGGTTATATCAAAATACTGGGCAGAAGCGTTTAACGCCAGGCAATTTAGCAAAAGTAGCCACAGAAAACACCGATATATGGGCCGATAGGGCATAACAAAAAACTAAGCAATACATAATTTTTTTGACGTTATGCTTCGAGGGTGAGAGCTGGCTTTGGTAGTGTTATAAAAGCATGCAAATAAACAAATGCCCACGCACTAAATCCTTGATAGCAAATTTGTTTGCCTTTAACTGTTTATTAATTTTTTTACAATTAGGTTTATAATTGCAGTAAAGGTTAATCAACATCAATTTAATGTTACTAAATTATAAATAAATTGTAAATTAATTGCAAACAATTTTAAAATAATCTTTGAGAGGAGGTGAGGATTTTAAGAAAAACGATGGTTTCTGAGTGGATGAGGCGAAAGGTAAAAGGCGAAAGGTAAAGGGCGAAAGGTAAAAGTAAAAGGCGAAAGGTAAAATGTAAAAGGTAAAAAGCGAAAGGTAAAAGGAAGAGACTTCTACCTTTCGCCTTCTCATATCCTTCGTTTAAGGGTGATAATCACGTTGTCGTATTTTTTGTCGTGGTATACCTCGAGGAGCAGGCTACGGTCGTTCTGGGACTTAAAAAGATCGTCAATTTGTTCAAGGGTCATATCTGCTATGGGTTTCATATTAATTGACAGTATTTCATCGTCTTTTTCCAGCCCTATCTGGTCGCCGGCCGATCCCGGCTCAACCCGGCTGATGATGATACGCTTAAAGCCATCTCCGGCGGCATAGTATTCCAATCCGCTCATATCGTGCTCAAAGGGCGCGTCAAAGTTCGACCCGGGTTTCAAATAAATGGCGTTATGGGGGTAATCAAATACCACCACAAATCTTTTTAGCAAACCAATGCCCAGGTTGCCGTCCCGCTTTACATTCAGCATTCCACGCAAGGAAGCGTCCTCCGGAAATGAAGAGATTAAATTCTTAATGTCGTATTTCCCTATCTCAATTTCCTTTATTCTGCTGATATAGCCGCTTATAGGGCCATTAAAACCAATACCCAAATTGGCAGCTATACATTTTTTTGAAAACTCACGTATATCAGCCATATTATCAAGCGAAAGCGGGTGTCCGGCCCCGAGGTCGACAACTAATTTACTTTCCTTTACACTCCCATCGGGCAAATGTACCTTTGCCATGAGATAGGGCTTGTGATTTTCAATGGTGACGGGCACCTTTTCGCCCTTTGCGAATAAACGGGTATCCTTTGGCCTGTAAACGGTGATGGTTGAATCGCCAAAATTTACTTTAACAGCAAGGTTGGCAAAAAATTCGTAGCCGAGCAATCCATGTATCGGCATACCAATAAAGTTCGAGAGGCCGAAATGATCTTTCTTGACGATTGCTGCCGAGACACCATAACTGGTTAAACCGGGGATGTCAACTTTCAACTCCGAAGTTATATAGGCGTCGTAGTCGTCTCCATTGGTTGCACAGCCGCTGAGTTTTAAAACACGCTGGCTCGGAATATCGACCGAATCGATCAGGGTGGGGTCCGTGATAATCATTATCCCCGCTCCGGTGTCCATAATAAAGTTGAAAGGCCCTTTGTTGTTGATCTTCAATTTTATAACAACCAAATTACGGATGAGTTTAAAAGGAATTGTAACCCTTTTTTGACTACTGGTTATGTCAAAATATTGGGCGCTGACTGATGGAATTAAACAATTTAAAAGCATCAGCCATAAAAAACAGCGGTATAGAGTTTTGAATGGCATAATAAAAAGACATTTTAAATATCAATTCTGCCGGGTGAAGGTATATCTGCCCAAAGGGCGGTTTGGTTTTACTGGGCCGTTAATAAAACTTCCTTTTAAGGCACTACACGAACCAGATGCTTTTAACTTATGTCGGATTATGGGTAAATTGAAGTTTATAATTGGCTGTAAAAGCACTGATTCCCCATCATCTTGCTATACAAATTTACATAGCATTATTTAAATAAAATAATTATTATTTGTTCAAATTAATACAAGTTGGTACAAGTTATTTGGGCGCAAAATCTGTTGTATATTTATCTTATTTTTGATTTATTTATGTATACCGACGAGTTTCTGATAGAGAAGACGAAAAAGCTGTACGAATCCAACACAGGTTGGGGCAATAGCGAAGACTGGACAAACCAGGACTTTGTCATATTGAGTGAAAAGATCCAGGAACGAACGGGAGTTGCGCTAAGTCATGTAACATTGAAGCGGGTTTGGGGCAAAGTTAAATATGACAGTTTGCCGAATACCCATACACTGGACACCCTTGTACTTTTTTTGGGCTACGAGAATTGGCGGGAGTTCAAATCGCAAAATGGAAACGGTACAGCCGCCAAAGAAAAATTAAAAGAAATAATTGCGAATGGTAACGGTGCGCATCATATTCCGCAGCCTGTCGTTAAAAAGGATAAAGGCAGTTTAAGGTTTATCCTATCAGTTGCAACCGTCGCTGCAATAATTATCCTGGTAACTTACATTAACCGCAAAACGCCGCCGCCTATTAATAAAAGCCTGTATTCCTTTAGTAGTAAGAAAGTTGTTTCGGAAGGGCTGCCAAATTCGGTAATATTTAATTATGATGCTACTAAATCGCCTTTTGAGACGGTGATCATCCAGCAATCCTGGGACACTCGCCTGCAAGCGAAAGTGTCAAAATACCAGCACCAGCACACTTCGATCTATTATTATCCCGATTATTATACCGCTAAGTTGATAGTGGGTAATAAAATAGTGAGTATGCACCGTTTGCTGATCAAGTCAAACGGATGGATG
>Ga0207132_1025_pt1 | contig 31697 bp, 36 predicted proteins | sample Alteio_BWMinHeat_14_FD_153554 | JGI IMG/M metagenome (GOLD analysis project Ga0207132, IMG submission 153554) | Enriched cells from forest soil in Barre Woods Harvard Forest LTER site, Petersham, Massachusetts, United States -... | ecosystem: Environmental > Terrestrial > Soil > Temperate forest >...
CGACCCGTTCTAGTGACCCGTGCGAGGCCCTGGGCTAAACGTTTTCGCTTCGCCAAGACCAACCCAGCATGAGGTCCGTTGTGCGTGACGTTTGCTTCGTGCGGCCTTAATCAAGGAGCCGCCCCGGCTAAGGACTGGCTGCATTAACGGACATACTTCCGTCGGACTTGGCCTAGCAACCCGACAAGTCCAGTGCCGAGCAGCAGCAGAGATGATGGTTCCGGCACCGGGTCCGCCGGATCAGAATTCGTGGTTATGTTATTGAAGTCCGCCCAGTAACTGGTCCCGGGGCGGCCAGATCCGCCGTAATTGAAAAGGGCACTATCCGGGGAGAAGGACGAAAAGTCCCCAGTGTCCGTTATTGCAATTTGGGTGTCGGATGGTGCAGCCGCCCCCCAATCATTAAAGAGTGCGTTGTTGCGCGTGCTTTGCAGCAGATAGTACCGACTGCCAGACGTCAAGTTCCAGCTAACCGAAACGGTATCGGAGGGCGTTCCAGCGGGCGTGGCCACGGAATCAAGAACATTGCCGAGCGAATTCACAAGAACCACGGTGTCAGCTTGGCCTTGATTCTGAAATATAAACGACGTCAGCGTTGAATTCACGGTCGCGGTGAAAGCTACACCCGAGTAGTTGTACCCGCCGTCGGGCAAAGTCAGCGGCGGGCCTGAAATGGCGTCCGCGCGCGCTGCGCCGGGCAGCGTGAGGCACAGCAAGCACAGGAAACCAATCGAGAAGACAAACTTCGCCCTCAAATTCATTAGAACCTCGCTTTCAAGTAAAAGCCTGCCAGGACGGCCTGGAGTACTAGGGTTGTTGTTTCTTCGGGACGCTTTTCGAATGATCAGCCACGATACTTTGCCATTTTCTGGATTCGTCCCTGTAGCGCCAACCACCGTACCGTAAATCCGAGCTTTTAAAGGCACGTTCGTTGCCAATCTCACCATACTGAAACCAGACGACTTGCCGGACCGGGTTTTGCACACACTCCAGAGAACTTCTCAATTTCCTCAAAGTCTTTCCTGATTTAGTGCGTATTTGCGCTGCGTGGCTAAAGCAACCGTCCACGCGCGGCTTCGACCAATGCCCGGATTCCCCGTCGATCCCCGTTCCGGGGCGGGGGCCGGGAGGGAATTATGAGTGTCTATATCATTATTTTGTCACTGTCAATTTGAAGGGTTCAGGCTGCAAGGGAAATTGGCGACTCAACTGGAGGAGCGGCGGAAGGCAGTAGCGGGGAATACCCTCGCCATCAATTACGATCAAACTATTATACCTCACATAAACCGGCTTTGTTGGTGCGCAGGATACTGCATTAGATTAGGAGAGAATTCTTGCCCAGGAATCTACATTGGTTGAATGTGCACTCGCTAGTAGAATCGAACGATGTCTCTGCACTGCAAACTCAAGGCGTCAGGAGTCCTGCTGGGGACGCTACTGCTTTCTCGGATTCTCGCTGCCCAAAACCCCGCCGCTGACCTCGTCCTAATTCACGGCCACATCCTCACCGTGGATGCCAACGATTCGGTAGCCCAGGCCATCGCCGTCCGCCATGGCGTTATCGTGAAAGTCGGCTCAGATGCGGAAGTCCTGGAATTCGCGGGCAAGGCTCCCGGCACCCGCATCATCGATCTCCACGGTCATACCGCCACCCCGGGCCTTATCGACACCCACGCCCACATCGCTGACGGAGGCGTCGAAGAGCTCTTCGGCGTCAAGCTCTCGGATGCCGGTTCGGTAGCTGAAATCGTCGCCCGTGTAAGGGCCAAGATTGCTCTCGTCAAGCCTGGCGAATGGGTCACCGGCTCCGGCTGGGACGAGGGCAAGCTCGCGGAACGCCGCTACGTCACCGCGGCCGACCTTGACGCGGTCGCCCCCAACAATCCCGTCTGGCTGATCCACACCACCGGCCATTACGGAGTCGCTAACTCGCTCGCCCTCAAGCTGGCCCATATCACTGTCGACACTGCGGAACCCACCGCCGGCACCATCGACCGCGACTCCCGCGGAAATCCCACCGGCGTCCTCAAAGAAGACTCCGCCATGAAGCCCGTTACAAGCCTCATCCCGCCCATCACCTCCGAGCAGATGCGTCAGGGCATCCTCTACATTCAAGAGGTGCTGCACAGCGAAGGCATGACCTCCATCAAAGATCCCGACATTTACCAGCTCCACTGGGATGCCTACAAATCCCTCGTCGATCAGGGGCAGCTCAAGGAGCGCATCTGCGTCCTATGGCACGCCGGTTCGACATTGGAGTCTGCCCGCAAGGCGCTCGCTGAGATCAACACCGTTCCTCGCGTGCCCTCCACTCTCGGCGACGGCCGTCTGCTCTCCTGCGGTGCCAAAATATACATGGACGGCTCCGGTGGCGCCCGCACAGGCTGGGTCTATGACGATTGGCTGCGTGACGCCACGACTCCAGATGTCACAAGTTCTGGCACGGGTAATCGCGGCTATCCGCAAGTTGACCCTGCTGTTTATCGAGAAATGGTCCGCCTCTTCCACCAGAACGGCGTCCCGGTTGGCACCCACGCCGTCGGGGACCGCGCCATGGACTGGGTCGTTGATACCTACGCTCTTGTGGAGCAGGAACGGCCGCACTCTGGCCTGCGCCACAGCATCATTCACGCCAACCTGCCCACTCCGCACGCCCTCGACGTGATGGCCAACCTACAAAGGAAATACGACGCTGGATATCCGGAAATGCAGCCCGGATTCCTTTGGTGGATAGGCGACATCTATGCCGCCAGTTATGGTCGCAGCCGCGGCCAGCGACTGGAGCCATTCAGGACCCTGCAATCCCGGGGTATTCTGTGGTCCGGTGGGTCGGACTACTTCGTTACCCCGATGGCGGCGCGCTTCGGACTGTGGGCCTCCATAGTGCGCCGAACCGCCAAAGGCACCTACGGCCTTCAGCCCTTCGGGATGGCCGAAGGCGTGGACATCCACACCGCGCTCCGCAGCTACACCGCTTGGGGTTCGCGCCAAATGTTTCTCGAAGATAAGATCGGTACTCTCGAGGTAGGCAAAAGAGCCGACGTTGCTGTGTGGGACCGCGACCTCTACTCCGTTTCCAATGAGCAGATCAAAGACCTGAAGTGCCTGATGACGCTGCTCGATGGCGAAGTAATCTACACTTCTCACGACTCGTCCGTAACAACAGAAGTCCAGTAACCCAATCTCGATCTTGGTCACACGGCCAGGCGCAATCACTGATGGAGAAGCTATAATAAGTCAACGAAAGTTGATCGCCCCATCGCTGGGGCTCGGATGTTCACCTGTTTTGGTGAAAGGGAACAAGCAAACGTTTCTCAAATGGATTGGCAGGGCCTTGAGAGGGCGTCTCATCCAAATAACGGCAGCGAGTGGTTCAATCAACTGGAAGTTGCCTAGCACTTTCTTGGAGAAATCGAATTTGGAGCCGACAGCAGAGGAGTGGCCTCAGAAGCATGTCCAGGGCGCAAGGGTTGGGGAATCCGAACCTGCAGCACGAGGGGTTGAAATCCACCAAGTCCTGGCCACCTACATCAACCACCTTGTCAGAACGAGGCGCGGCACGGACCTCGAAGTATTCGACGCCTCGATGAAGGGCGCTGGTGACGAGGACGCGAGTTCTAGAGAAGTTTCGGGACAACCACTCCTTTGACCCGGAGAAGATCCTTGCCACGGAACTGCACATTGCGCTTGATGAAAACTTCCTTCCTATCGAGCATCCGGACGATGACGGACAAATAGCGCAGTATGAGGAGACGCTTGACCTGGTGATGATCCACTCGTTCACCGAGGCTGAGATCGACGATTGGAAGAGCTATTACCAGGTCATCGACGCGGACACATTCCAATCGAAATTCTATCCGCTCCTCCCGATGTGCCTCAATCCGACTCCGAGGCAAGCCCGTCGTCGTCGCATGGCGCGGGAATCGCTCCGCAGTGTGCGCTGCTTCGTACGAAGCGCGAGAGTTCGGCGTGCGTTCCGCCATGCCCGCTGTTCGAGCCGAATGCCTGTGCCCTAACGCAATCTTCCTGCCCCCGGACTTCCCGCGTTACCAGGCGGTCTCTCGCGAAGTGCGCGAAATCTTCAAACGCCACACCGACCTGATGGAGCCGGTTGTCCCTCGACGAGGCCTATCTCGACGTTTCGGAGAATAAGATTGGCTTGCCTACCGCCACACAAGTGGCACGCACGATTCGCGAACAGATCCGCTCAGAACCAAGCTTGTAACCCAGCTTATCCGCTTCACGTTGTTTTTGTCCTATACGCTTGACGTAACGCGTACTTCCTCGTATTTTTTGAGGCCTCACAACGATTGGTTACGCGACTAATCGTCCACTACGCCCTACGCTGCCTACATCGCGGAACTGCCCAAACAGCTCGTGGCGGGGAGCAACGCAAATGTGCCATTCGGCAGGACTGTTTAATTTAGGATTTGATTGGGCTTCGCCGCAGTAAGTTCGCCCTTCAATCGCTCGACCTCTGACTGCAGGTACTGCACTTGCTGCGCTTCGGCATCGAGCCTGGCTTTGCCCGCAGTGTCCGTCGCGTAATTGGTCTTGGAATAATAAGCGTTCTGGTCCAGATCATACTCGCGCTGCAGTACCTTGAGCTCTTGCTCGGCGCTATCGAGTTCCGTCTGGATTCCCGCGGCCTTAGGTGATTCGCAGGCAATGCGTAAGGCTCTGGTCAGAGACGCAATCTTTTCATCGAGACTGACTTCCCTCACTCGCACGGGGGCCGGAGGTTGCGTTTCTAGAAGCGGTGGACCGCCAACGTCAAACCCCGAGTAGCCGGGTTTGAAATTCTTCACATCGACATCGCCGCCAGAGATGGCTAGGGGGTTATAGGAAGCTTCACGACGAACTTGGTCCTGCTCCCCCTGTGCGGCCAGCATGTCCGTTTTGAGTCTCTCGGCGTCAGGATTGTCGCAGTCTGCTGCAGGTGGCTTCGGTACTTCGGCTTCGTTCGTTGATGAGGGCTCTGGAAGCGATGCTGAAGCGCTCGGCACCGAAGACTGCCCGCCGAGTTCGTCATTGGTGATGATTTTCGGATGCTTCGTGGAATTTGAATTATGTTCGCGAACGTTTCGCGCGACCTCCGCTATCGATTGCGCGGGGTGCGGTGGTTCTTGAGATTGCGCGGGCGCTCCAAGCGCAAGCGCGAGAACCGTGATGGTTAATGAGCACGCCCAAGACACGCCAAGCGGTTGCCATCCGAAGAGTCCCGAGGGTTCGCTGGTATTAGTGCACATGGCCACACTGACCTCCCGCGGGGCTGCCCGTTTGGACTGAAGCGGCAGTCGTCGAAGGCATCCCGCTAACTGCCTCAGCAATGATTCGTTTCATGAGCCACCTCCACATTGTTGTTTTTGAGCCAGGGAACCCAATGGGTGCACCCTGTTGTGCTCTCCTTCCGACTGTTCAATAACACCTTATACACCGTTTCGCCCGAAACGGAACCCAACTCCATGCTGACAACATACACGGCGAGCCGGCGTTCCCGGGCCAGAAGTAATCCACTTGTCCGTATAACGCCGTACAAGTCCGCATGGATTTCAAGTTTCCGAGTACGCTACACATCCACTTGAAGACAAGGCGCTCTAGTCTGCTGTGGAGACGACGAACTTAGCACCGGCAACGACCGTGAATCTAATCGGGCATAAGTCTGCAAACGGACCGTTCTTCCCCCCTACCAAAACTGCCAGCGCAGTGGCAAAGGTAACTTCATAATTTCCCGGCTGGTCGAACGAGTATGCCTCCTCAAGCGAGAAGTGTTGTTCAAAATGCTCCCCGGGTTTCAGCACGACAGAAGGGACCTCGGAGGCCACATCCCACGTGTACGTGTCGGGCATAACCATGGAATCGCTCAGCTTCTCCGAAGGATAGAAAAACGCAGAATGGAAAGCAGGCTCGTCGCGAACTACTGTTAGGTTGACGCCTTCCCCCATCGCACCTCTCTGAGGGAACCGCATTGTGTTCTCCGAATCGTTTTGCACGGTGAGAGTGACGGGAACCGGAGTGCCCATTTTGATGACTCCGGACCGCTCGAAACGGAACTCTGCCTTGATTTGATCAGAGATGTCATTTCTTTCAACGATCAATTCCAAAGGTGCTGTCTTTTCACCGGCACAATTGAGAACCAAAATGTACGATCCGACCTCTACCCCGTCATCGCCGAAACCCCACCCTCCATACCATGCACCACCGACGCTTCCGTCTATAGGCCAGCCGACGGGCTGTGTGTTCGTAGTTCCGTCGGGCTTAGTTGTTGTTAAAGAACACGGCTTTCTAAACTCTTGGAGAATGACGGATGAATTTTTGGGCGATACCCCAACCCAGAATCGAATCGATTCTCCAAGTACGTACCTCGGCTTCTCCAGACGAAGAACAGGCTGGATACCTGCCACTTCGCCTGGCGCCCTCGTTTGGGCTAGCGGTGCGGATCTCGGAGCGTTACCAATGAGCGTCAGCGAGAGCCCAACACCCGAGCAAGTGAAGAATCGAGCCCCAATCATGGAAATTGCCTCGCTTGTTGGATTATACCCGACTCTCACGTGTCTGCCGCGCGGCCCGACTCTTTAAGGGGAAGGAGAGAAGGCGTTCTTCTAGCGAATCGTGAGGATCGCCAGTCGGAATGTTGTTGGGCCGTTCCCGGTGCGCCGAGGAAATCCTCGACGAGGCGAACTACGGTTCCCAGCCCGTTCGGTCGTCCTTGCCTGGGTCTGAAACGTCGGGCCCAACGGCTTTGTGAGATAATTCCGCCCATGAGAGCGACCAACGCCGCATTTCCCCGAGTTTTTCTTGCCTTTTCAGCTTTTCTCGCGCCCCTGCTGCCGCAGACGCCCGGCAGCCAGCCGCAACAACCGGAGTTCATCCGGCAAGGGCAGCAAATGATGCGTGAGGGAAGGTTGGATGACGCGCTCGCGCTGTATCTCAAGACTCTCCAGACCTCGCCGACTTCCGTCCCGGCCAACATCGCGGCAGGGAGCGTCCTCGACCTCAAAAGTCAGGGCGAGGAAGCCCGCAAGTATTTCCAGAAGGCAATCGAAGTCGCGGACACGCCGGAGCGCAAGGCGATGGCGCAAAGGGCGATGGCGATGTCGTACGCCTTCGAGGGAAATTGCAAGAAGACCGTCGAGCACGAGCAGCAGGTCTTCGACTACTACGGGAGCGTGAAGAACTTTTTTCAGCAGGGAGAGATTGCGGACGAGGCGGCTCGCGTATGCATCGACTCGGGCGATCTGGACGCCGCCTATCACTGGTATCAGGTGGGCCACGACACTGGACTCAGGGAACCCGACATCAAACCCATTCGCCAAGACCTGTGGGAGTTCCGGTGGGAGCACGCGCAGGCCCGCATCGTTTCCCGGCGCGGGAATCAAGCCGAGGCGCAGAAGCATGTCTCAGCCGCGAAGGCCATCCTCGACAAGGGAACCAATCCCGAGCAGGCGCTATTCCTTCCCTACCTGAAGGGATACATAGCGTTCTACGGTGGGGATTACCAGGCTGCTCTAGACGAACTGCTGAAGGCGAATCAGAACGACCCGTTCATTCAGTGCTTGATTGGCCAGACATACGAAAAGCTCGGAGACAAAGACAAGGCGTTGGAGTACTACCGGAAGGCGTCGGCAGCCATCGCGCACAACTCGACCGCAGCCTACGCGGTTCCGTTCGCCAAGAAGAAGCTGGCCTCGTTGCCGAGCTAGGTTTTGATGCATCTTGTTTGCTGGCGGGAGACTCATCAAGCCGCGGTGGTGACAAGCGCTACTGCGTCAGCCAAAGAATTAGATGACCCCTTGTACCGACTCCTCTAGCCAGCGTGGAGACTCCGCCTGCATGGACATTCACTAATCAGTTGGGACCAGACTCGTCGTCGAAGCCGTCGTGAGACGGGTGAGAGCCATAGCGTCCCTGTTCGCGACAAGGGTGAGCGTAGAGTTTTGTGGCGTGCAGATTTCTCTCACGCGGGGCAGTCAGAGCCGTAGTTTTTCGAGTCGGGTCTTTGGCTGATGGTGTTTGGGTGGGATGAGAACGCCTGAAATGCCGCTCATGTACGTTGGGAGCGTTGGGCACAATATGAGCCAATCGTGCGTTTGTGGTGGAAGTAACGAGAATGGCCGCTACTGCGACGCGTCTGGAACGATTGCCATCATTTGGCATAGCTTACTTCGAGTACCTTAACGACTAGCGTGGAGCTGCACCAAGATTCCCTGTGCAGATCGAACTGGTGGAACTGCTTGCCAGCGGCATTGACTTCGCCTCGGTCGGGATAATTTGCTTTCTCGGCGTCACCGACCTAATGCACAGGCCGAGGGAGGACCGGAATCATTGGCGCCCCCCGGCAAGTAGGGACATAGCTAAATCGTCCCGCTTTCGGGAGCAAGAGTAGCGCGATTGACACATATCGTTGCAACGAGTATCGTTGGGAGGTATGAAAGCGGGAGTTCAACAGGCTAGGAAGGTTCGGCGGGAGGCATCTCCCGAGGAGGCCGCATTCTTGGAGCTGCTCCGCACGACGGACCAGCTAAGCCGCAGGCTGGTGCCGCTGCTGAAAGCCGAGGAGCTATCGCCGACGCAGTACAACGTGCTGCGCATCTTGCGTGGTGCACTGGAAGGTCTGCCGTGCGGGGAAATCGGGCAACGCATGATCACTCGGGATCCCGACATCACGCGACTGCTTGATCGATTGAAGAAGCGGGGCCTGATTGCGAGATGGCGTGACGTCAAAGACCGGCGCATGGTCCTTGTAGTCGATCATCTGAATCCGCGTTTTTTGAACTTCGAACGAAAAATATATAAAGAAACATCCGTCATCTTCTGTGCCGTAGGCACAGAATTCTCATCCTTCATTCATCTGTTGTAAGTTTCTAGCCCAAGGCGGGAAGTGTGGGACCTCGGCCGATTGCAACGACCGAGGTCCCCAAACGTTCACCCTCGTCGGGTAAACCAACCAATCGGTTCTACCCTGCCATGAGCAGTGGCCGTTGTCCAGTCCCGTCTGCGGGCGCGGATGGCGGTCTGCTGCGAACTCGTTTTACGTCAGCGCTTTTGCCGAGGCAGCGCTTGCTGCAAAGTGTTTTGGATCTGCCGCCACTGCGACCGGGGACAGCGCTACTGCAGCCCGCTGTGCCGCCAACAAGCTTATCGGCAACAGCGGCGCCGCGCCAATCGCCGCCACCAACAAAGCACCGAAGGACGACTCGATCACCGGGACCGTCAGCGCGACTATCGCCGACGCCGGATCGCTTCCCGCGTGACGGATCAAGGTTCCCTTCGTTCCTCTTTCCGTTGCAGGATCCTGCTGCAGGCCACAACTCCCACGCCCGTTCAGCGCCAGAGTAGGCCGCGAGCGTTCTCCGGTTGGCTTCGCTGCGTTGTTTGTGGCCGACGGGGACGATTCATCGATCCGTATTCTTGAAATGGAGGTATAGGATGCTCAATCTTGAAACGCAATCTCACATTCGTCACTTGTTCTACGCCGAACACTGGAAGATCGGCACCATTGCGGAACAACTTGGTGTTCACCACGACGCTGTACGCCATGCCATACAGACCGATTCGTTTTATCGGGATCTGGTTCTGCGGCCCTGCATTACCGATCCTTACCTGGAGTTCGTTCGGGAAACTTTAAAGAACTATCCTCAACTACGAGCCACACGTATTTTTCAGATGGTCCGCGATCGCGGCTATACCGGGAGCGTCGTGCAGTTACGGCGCGTGGTGGCCCGCTTGCGTCCGGTGCGTCGGGAAGCGTTTCTGCGATTGTGCCTGTTTCCCGGAGAGCAGGCGCAAGCCGATTGGGCCCATTTCGGCGAAGTTCGGGTTGGCCGTGCACGCCGGCGACTCTCCTGCTTTTTGATTACTCTTTCTTACTCGCGTGCTCTCTACCTGGAGTTTTTCTTCGATCAAACCATGGAAAACTTCCTGCGCGGGCACGTCCATGCTTTTCAGGCTTGGTCTGGAGCTCCCCGCATCACCCTTTACGATAATCTCAAAAGTGTCGTGTTGGAACGCCGCGGCGACGCCGTCCTCTTTAATCCGCGACTTCTCGAACTCAGTGGTCACTATCACTTTCTGGCTCGGCCCTGCGCGGTGCGCGCCGGAAATCAAAAAGGTCGGATCGAACGTGCCATCCGCTATGTACGCGAGTCTTTCTGGGCCGCCCGTACCTTCAACACTTTGGAAGAGTGCAATCGTCAGGCCCTTCTCTGGCGCGACCAAATTGCTCATCAACGTCCTTGGCCGGGAGATGATTCCCGAACCGTGGCACAAGCGTTCGCAGAAGAACAGCCCCGGCTGCTTCCTTTACCGGAACATCCCTTTCCCACCGATCTGGTTTGTGCGGTGCACAGCAAGAAGACCATCTACATCCGCTTTGATCTGAACGATTACTCCATCCCACCTCACGCCGTTGGACGTCCCCTCACGCTGGTCGCTTCCGATTCCCAAGTCCGTATCTTCGATGGGACGGAAGAACTGGCTTGCCACCATCGTTTCTACGACCGGGGTCAACTGGTGCTGGACCCGACTCACCAGCAGGAGCTGCTGCAGGAAAAGCGCAAGGCCCGCGGCTCGACTCCGGGCGGACGCTTGGAACAGGCGGTGCCGGAAAGCGGGGCCTTGCTCGAGGCGGCTTTCGCCCGCGGAGAATCGACCCGCAGCCAAACCGCACAACTTCTGAAACTGCTGGACACCTACGGGCCCGGAGAGTTGCGCGAGGCCATCTGTGAAGCGCTGGAACATGGTACGCCCCGAGTCTCTTCCGTAGCCTTTCTCCTCCGCAAACACCAGCGCTCCAGGCAACGACAGGCACTCGCGCCGGTCGACCTCAGTCAACACCTGGAACTGGCTGCTCTCGACATGCAACCCCAGAACTTGGAGGTCTACGATGAACTCACCAAGCAAGACGACGACGAAAAATGATCTGACGGCTCAACTGCAGCAGATCGGCCTGCGGGCCCTACCAGAAAACCTGGACGACTTCCTCGCCCGGGCAAGCAAAGCACGCTGGTCCTCCCACATGCTTTTGGAAGAACTCTGTCGAAGCGAGCTCCAGGAACGTTCCCGCCGTAGCCTAGAACGGCGGCTGCGCCTGTCGGCCATCAAAAGCTTCAAACCCTTGGCCGACTTCGAGTGGAACTGGCCAACCAAGATCGATCGCGATGTCATTGAACGCGCCTTCACCCTGGACTTCTTGCAGCAAGCACGCAATCTGGTGCTGGTCGGCAGAAACGGCTTGGGAAAAACCCTCATCGCCAAAAACATATGCCATGCCGCCGTGCTCGCCGGGCACTCGGTGCTGTTCCGCACCGCCCCGGCGATCCTCGAAGATCTCCAATCCGAGAGCATCGAAGGGCGCCGACGCAAACTCCGTGGTTATGCCAACGTCGGACTTCTTTGTATTGATGAGATCGGGTACCTATCCTATGACGACAAGGCCGCCGACATCCTCTTTGAAGTGATCAATCGCCGTTATGAACGCAAATCTCTGATCGTCACCACCAACAGAATTTTCAAGGAATGGAACGAGGTCTTTCCCAATGCCACGTGCATCGCCACCATGCTGGACCGTCTTCTGCATCACGCCGATGTCACGGTTATCGAAGGCGACAGCTACCGGGTTCGGGAAAGCGAACAGGAAACGGCGGCGCGCCGGAGGAAAAAATGAAACACATTCTGACCGATTCCCCCCTCACTCCCTACGTCAGCAAAGTTCTTACCCTGTACCTGGAGCTGCCGGAAACACCGTTGCACACCACACTATACGATCAAAAACGCGCCGCTGAATTCCAACTCCGTGGCGTCCCTCTGGATCTCATTGAAGCAGCTTTCTTGCTAGGCTCTCTGCGAAGGTTGTTGCGACCGCCAGGAGCGCTGCCCTTGTCTCCCATCCGCTCTCTAGCCTACTTCCAACCGGTCATCGACGAGCTGATCTCCAGCCCGCTATCGGATTCCTACGTGGAATACCTGCGAAACAAGATGAAACCCTTTGCCGGAAAGAAGCTTACAGAATCGATAGAAAAGGACTCCACCTATCGACTTCAAAAACCTGCGCATTCAGATGATCGATAACAGTCCTGGCCCGGATTACGCCGGAAGGACTGAAAATGCTGGACCGACTTGACGAGCCAGTCCAAGAAGGGCACCGGAAGCAACTGGGGCACCTGGGGCGTGAGCGACTCAAGACTCTTTGTGAATTGCTCCGGGCCGCCCGCCGCGAACCCTAATTTTTGTAATATGCGTTGCAACGAATATCGTTACAACGCATATAATCCAAACGAGGCGAAAGGAGCCAACACCATGACAACAGCAACTGCAGCACAAACCTCGGTAAGTACCTGGGCCATTGATCCGGCGCACTCCGTGGCCGAGTTCAAGGTCAGGCACATGATGATTTCGAATGTAAAGGCACTTCCCACGCTAAAACGGCGCGAGCTAGTCCACGCGTGAAGGGTTCACGCGAGAAATTCCGGGAAGGATGGACCTCGACCTGAAAACTGGCAAGCTACTCGATCCACACTTCCCAATCAGTGTTTTATGCTCTGCGATTGCGCCTCTTTGCTTGCGCTTGCGCCTCTTTGCTTGCGCTTGGTACCGGAGAAGTCCTAGAGCTGGACTTGTCCGGTTTCGACTTACCGGGCAGTAGACGCTGCGACTGTTCGTCTATTTCGCATACATTTAGACGTATAATCGGTTGGCCCAGTGGAAAGGAATAATCGATGAAGATCAAACTGGCGATCCTCGGACTCTGTTTAGCAATAGCTTTCCCCCTTCTTGCTCAGAAGAAGGAAGATGAGCGTTTAGAAAACTCCGCCGCAGTCATGAAGGAGTTACTCCAAGGAGACAAAGGCCTCCCGGCGAGTGTCCTCAACCAAGCCAAATGCGTCCTTGTCTTCCCGAGCGTCAAGAAAGTTGCGGTTGGTATCGGCGGCAGCTACGGCCGTGGCGTGCTCGTATGCCGCAAGGGTGAGAAGATGAGCGGTGCCTGGGGTGCGCCGGTGATGTACTCGCTGGATCAGGGAAGTCTCGGTATCCAACTGGGTTCCACAGCCACTGATTTTGTGCTGGTGGTCATGCACGACAAGGGTGTCGATGGGATCCTGAACGGCAAGACGAAACTCGGCGCCGGTGCAGCGGCGGCCGCTGGTCCAACGGGCGCACAGGCGACTGGTTACAATGCTTCGGATATGAAATCTTCGGACGTTCTGACCTATTCGCGGTCTAAGGGACTCTTTGCCGGCGTGTCCCTTGAAGGTGCGTCGATGGACACAGACAAAGAAGCCAATAAGAAACTGTATGGCAAGGAACTGGGCGCCAAAGAGATTGTGACCGGTGACCAGCCGGTTGTGTCTGCAGCCGAACCGCTGGTGAGTCTACTGAACGCGACGTCACCAGATCGCAAGTGAGCTTCACGCACCAGGTAGGCGCGCGCCAGCCCTCCCGATAAACGCCGTCGGCGGAGATGTGGGTCCTGGACCCAAGTTACCGATAACGCTAATCGGGACTTAACCGAGTTTGCAGACTGCTTGACCCTAAGGCGCTTACGCGCGATTCAAGGTCCAAGCAGATTTGGACCGGTAATTTTTAACTAATCGGGAGTTGGCCGGAGATGCTTGAATCTTTGCGCAAACGAAGGTTGCAAGAAATCTGGACCGCATCCGTTCCAACTATACTGAGTCATGACAGATTGGAACACAAACGGGAGGCAGCCTACACGACATTTTGGATCAAGAGGTATTGGCGTTTGGATTCGCATTGCTATTGCGGCTATTGCGGTTGTGCCGGTCGTTCCGGCGCCGACGCTTTCGCAGACCTGCCAGGATGATAATCCTCCTCATGCCGTCGCGCTAATCGGACGGCTTCAAAGCTACTGCGAAGACAACAACGTCCCCTATCCCTATACGTTTGATCTTTACGCACTGGCGTCCGTAGCTGGTAAAGACGCCATTCCGGCGCTCCGCAAGATTGCTGCGTGGCCCATCGACACTGCGCCGGGGAGTCGCTGTCAACAATGGGTGGCCGCGTCGCGCGACATGCTCGCCAAGTTGGGTGACGAAAGCTCGCGCAGCTTGCTCGACGCTCAATTGGGCAAGCCAGAAACGGCCTATAACGCCTTGGCGTCCCTCAGTTTTGTCGGGGATGACCGCGCTCTTCTGGCTCTCATCCGTTACCTCGTCGACCATGCCGAAGACCCGGCGATGGTCCAAGATTTTGGCGACTACTCTGTCGACAGCCGCGATGGGTTTCTTCAACAGATCGACTCAATTCGCCGCCGGCGCCTAGTTCCCGGCCTCCCGACTGCCGACTACTCACCTGGCGGCATCGAGCAGTGGAGAGACTATCTTGCAAATTACGAAGGCCAAAAACTTACCTTTCCTGTCTATCCCAATGTCTCCGACCCGTACCTCCGGTGTTTGGCCCGCAGAGTCGAGTGGGGCTATCCCGACGCAATCCTGGCCATCGCTGCGTCTGGGAACAACTCAGCAGCATCCATCCTTCGCCAATTTCCGTCGCCGACACAGAACGCTCTTATGGGACTTGCCCAGTCCGGTCCATTCAGCAACCTAAGGCGTTGGTCGTTCATTCAGGGAAATGTTCAGGTCGCTCTGGCGCAACTTGGCGACCAAGAGATGTTCGATCGCATCGTATCCGAACTCGGTGGCGCCTTCGCGTATGGATCGGTCCGCAAGCTCGAATTCCTGGGCGGCAAGCCCGCGGTCGATGCTCTCGTCAACGCCCTAAGTGTTCCCGACGAAGTCGTGGAAAAGGCGCGATCCAAGGCATGCGGACAGTCAATCTATTGCTATGGCGGCGGTGATTACTGGAAGCCCATTTGGACAGTAACGCCCATGGCAGTCGAGATTGACCGTGAAACTTGTCTCAAAGAGCGCTATCACGCTTGTCTCATCGGTGTGCTCGCGCTGATGGTGAAAAATCCTCCATTACCGTCCACCGCCCCCGCGACTCCCGAAAATATTCAAAAGTGGAAAGATTGGTGGACGGGAAACAAGGATCACGCGGTCTTTGTGCAAAGACCTGTTCAGTCATTTGAATAGCGCCGGACGCCGCCTGTGAGCATCCCATCTGGTAACGCCGCAATCGGAAAAGTCTAGGACAAATACCGGCGGAGCCCCAGGCGCTTCGTCTTGTGCGGTGATCCAGCGTCCCAGAAACGGCGGCACAGCAAAGAACTCGAAGTTATTCGTTGTTACGGAGGTCCCTAGCGTGTCGCGCGTGCCCGCGCCTGGGTCGTAGAGGATATCGATATGAGTGCCGCCCGCGACGTCCTCAAAAACATGATTCTGCTCGCGGATCGCAATGTATTCCGGAATGGAAAACCAACCATCGTTGTCGTTGCCCGCTCGCGCTAGGTCGTGGATGGAAACGACAACCAGTCGCTGAGCGTTCTTGTCGGCAAACGGATCGAAGAGAAGGTTGTAGAACACGCTAAAGACGACGGTGCTCGATCCGATACCCAAAGCGAGTGCGAGGATGGTCAAAAAAGCGAAGCGCCGATCCTTCTTCAGGTTTCGGATGCCGAGTTTAAGGTCGCGGAAGAGATTTTCCAGGTGAGTTTCCCAGCGGGCATCGAGGATTTCCTCTTTGACGCGGTCGAGACCGCCGAAATGGAGGCGTGCGCAGCGGCGAGCTTCTTCTAGGCTGATCCCTGCTGCGACGTAATCGGCGATTTGCTGTTCGAGATGGAAGCGAAGTTCTTGATCCAGTTCGTTCTCTGCGCGAGATTTTTGGAAGAGGCGGCGAATCCGGCGAATCATTGAGCCTCCTCCCCGGCACGTAAGATGAGACCGACCGCATCACAGAGTCGTCCCCAATTGACGACCTCGGCCTCCATTCGGCTACGGCCCTTGCTGGTGAGCGCGTAGAACTTGGCTTGGCGGCCGGTTTCGGATTCTTTCCATTCTGCCTGCAACCAGTCTTTGTCTTCCAAACGATGGAGCGCGGGATAGAGGGAGCCCTGATGAACCTGGAAGAATTCTTTCGAAATTTGCTGAAGGCGTTGGGCGATGGCGTAGCCGTGGCTGGGGCCGAGGGCGACAACCTTAAGGATCAGCATATCGAGAGTGCCGCGAAGGAGTTCCTGTTTGCTTTCGGTCATTGCGATACCTAGAAACTCGACAGATATTCCCGAATCGAGCGGGTGTCAACAACAATCTGGCCGCATCCAGCTAGTGCCTGATAAGAAACGCGGTAACGATACATATGAAGTCCTGGGATTCTCGGCCTGATCGGCATAGGGACGGTAGCTGGGTTATCCCGTCCGCCTGGCGCAAACCCGCCACGAGAAGGGCATCCGATAGAAGTCGGACAGGAAGTGGGCATGCACATCGATCATCGTCATCGTCGAGACCTCAGATCGCATGTCTTTGAGCATCTCCACCGATTGCTCAGCGCTCATCGGGACATCAGAACCGGGAGGCGCGCCCCATACGGGACCGTCCGTGTGACCCCACCAAACAACCACTCGTGCAGTGCGGAGGTGAGAGCAGTCCACATTGCCCTACTGGCTGCGTTTGATGGTCGCGAAGCGACATTGTGGCGCGTTGCGTGCGGAAGTCTCATTTGTCTATTCCGGCTAGCTATAGCTAGATTCCGTTTTATCGCGTCGTTTCCAGTTCAGGGACGACCACCGAACCAGGTTGTCCACCGTAATAATGTCCGGGTGAGCAGCGCCAGAAAAGTCAAAACACCCACGGACAACCCGTAGATTGCAAGGAACCATAGAATCTGGCGCTGACGAGTCGTCATTCTCCCCATCCTTTCTCGGGTGTCTTGCCCCGGAAAATCCAATACGCAAAAGCGGAATACGCAAGTACCACTGGGGTCACGAAAGCGGCACCGATCAGTACGAACCACTGGCTTGTGGAGGATGATGCGGCATCCCATAGGGACAGACTGAACGGCACGACGTTGGGAAAGACAATTAAAGCAACTCCGGAGATACCCACAAGGAAGAGAAACAGGCCGAGAAGGAACGGCATTGCGGGCTTACCCTTTTCGACTACCGCCGTCAGCGTTGCCGCCGCAAGAGCAAACAGAAGTAGAAGAGAAGGAAGAGCGATCCGATGTAACTGCCAGGCCGAGTGAATGGTTGGCTGGATGTTGACCGCATAAATGCCGGCTGAGCCAAACGAACAGGCAAAGAGCGGTGCAGAGAGACGGACTGCGCGACTTGCAAAAGGTTGCAGCGGCAGACTTGATTTCAGCTTCAGCCATCCTCCTCCAAGCACCGCGTAGCCGAATACAAGAGTAATGCCGGCGATTATGGGAAAAGGCCGAAGGACATCCAGAACACTTCCTGCGAAACGATGGTCCTCGACCTTCACACCCTGCATCAGGCCACCCAGAATCAGCCCCTGCATGAACGCGGCGACCAGTGAGCCAATTCCGAAAGCGATGTCCCAACGGCGACGGAGGCGCGTCGTTTGTACGCGAAACTCAAACGAGACACCTCGGAATCCCAATGCAAGCAACATGACTATGACGGGCAGGTAGAACGCCGGTAACAGAATTGAATAAGCAGTCGGAAACGCCGCAAGCAACGTGACACCGGCCATGATGATCCACGTCTCGTTGCCATCCCATGTCGGGGTAATGGAGTCCACCATATGGTCGCGAGATGCCGCCGCCGGTTGGCACAGGAGTAAGATCCCCACTCCTAGATCAAATCCGTCGAGCATCGCGTACAGGGTAAGCGCCAGAGCGAGAAAAGAAGCCGAGAACAGTGGTAAGTCCATTTCCTTCGACTCCCTTACGAGACTTGCCTGCTCACCACTCGTGCTGGGCTGTCCAGCACGTGCGGCCGGAACGCGTTCTTGAGAGAACCCGAAGCTTCGGCGTATGGCGGAGCTTCTGCAGGGCCACGTCGGATAATCCGAACCGTGAAAATCAGAAAGGCACTCATAAAAACGGAGTAAACGCAGACGAATCCGATCAGCGTTGACAAGAGTGCATGAGCCGGAACAGGAGACACGGCATCGACGGTTCTTAGGATGCCGTAGATGACCCAGGGCTGCCGTCCAGTCTCGGCAACATACCACCCCGCCAATGTTGCAATAATCCCGGACGGCGTCATCAAGACGAGCGTCCAAAGAAACCAGCGAGAAGCGAAGAGCCTGCCCCGGAGGCGCAACCACAGGGAAGCAACGCCCAGAGCGAACATGAGAATAGCCAGGCCATACATGATTCGAAAGGCGTAGAAGACCATCCCCATACGGGGTTGACGGTCGCGCGGAGTATTCTTGAGGCCTTCGACACGGCCGTGCAGACTGTGGGTCAGCCAGATACTTCCCAGGTACGGCGTTCCCACTGCGAACCGATTTCTTTGATTTTCCTGATCGGGAATAATGAACCAGTAATACGGTGCCGGCGACTGCGATTGCTCTTCCCAGAAGCCCTCGGCCGCCTGCATTTTGGATGGCTGGTACTTCACCATGGCGCCGTAAAGGATGTCTCCGATGAAAACCTGACCCGCTATCAACACCGTAGCGAACGCGGTTCCCAGCGCGACGGTCCTGCGCGCAAAATGAAGATGTTTGCCTCGCAGGAGATACCAGGCGCCCACTCCTGCAACCATGAATGATGCGGTAAGATAGGCTGCCGTCACCATGTGGGGTAGTCGATAAGGCCAGGACGGGTTCACCACCACGTCACGCCAACTCACAACTGTCAGATGACCATCATGAATGGCGACACCTGCGGGTGTCTGCATCCAGCTGTTCGCCGAAAGGATCCACGAGGCTGACAAAAGCGTACCGACAGCTACCATGCAGGTTGCGAAAAAGTGCAGCTTTGGACCCACGCGATGCAGACCATACAGCATGATTCCGAGAAAACCAGCCTCAAGGAAAAAGGACGTGAGTACCTCGAGGGCGATCATGGGCCCAATCGCTGGTCCGGCCATCTCCGCAAAGCGCGCGAAGCCGAGTCCAAACTCGAACGAAAGCACGATTCCGGTAACGACACCGATCCCGAATCCCATGGCAAAAATGCTGAGCCAGAATCTGTAGATTTCGAGATATACGGACTCCTTCGTTTTCAGCCATAGCGCTTCGGTCACAGCCAAAAATGAAGCGAGACCGATCGACATCGTCGGGAAAATGATGTGGAAGCTCACCGTAAAGGCAAACTGAATTCTGGCGAGAGTGGAGGGATCGACTTTCATGGTTGCGTACCTTCTGCGGGAAATGCTTGAGAGATAAGAACTGCACCGACGACAAATACCAAGAGCCCGCCAATCGCGAATTGCAATCCGAAAACACCAAGAATCAGAAAGAAAAAGAGCGCCCCCAGAAGTGCTGTCCCAGCCAAACCTGCGAACTGGCTCAAATCCTTGCTACCGCTCATGATGGCCCCCCGTAACGTCGAAAATCCGATTCCTACGAGGCGGGCTGGCGGCCAAGTCCAGGTCCGGAATCGACCAGGCGACTACCGCAGCGCACGCAGACAGTCCTCCCAGTGCAAGGAAGACCCAGCGGTACGCCGTGATCAATGCCGAAGCTATTGGAGAAGCTTCAACGTGGCTCGAACCAATCGAAGCAAGCTCGCGGCTAAGGATATTCCGGGCGTTCGGATCCACAACCTGCAGCATTCCAAGTAAGACTGCGGAAGCAAGCGCGGTACCCATCACGCCTCCAATTGTTCGGCTGAACGACACGAGCGCCGTGCCGACACCGAGGCGCTGTGCACCAGCGGCCCATTGGACCATCGTCTGTGCGGCCGGCATCGTTGATCCTAGGCCGGCGCCGATCAGAAAGGTCAGCAGCGCAATGAATACCGGCCCAAGCTGGATTCCAGCCGCGAGGACAAAGAAAGCCACGGTGACGATGGAGAGACCCGCAGCCATTGAAGTGCGAGGATGCCCTGTCGTTGAGATTCGCAGACCTGTTGCGGTGGAAACAGCCACTTGCGCCAGAGTTAGAGGGATAAGCAGTAGCCCGGAGAGCGTCGCGCTAGTTCGGAGCGCGGTTTGGAAAAAAATGGGCAGTTGAACGATCAAGCCGAAGAGGACCGCCGCGAACAGAAGAACCGCCAGTGAGGCTCGCCAGATAACGGAATCTTCCATCAGTTCGGGAGAGATGAGTGGATCGGGGGCTTTCAGTTCGACTTTTCGAAGTAGAACAAATCCTGCAGCTCCGAAGCACGCGAGTGCGACCGGGGCTGGAGATGTCCAAGAAACTTGGTGACCACCGATACTCAGAGCGAGAAGAACAGCGACGGTTGAAGCGAAAAAGACGCTTGTTCCGGCATAGTCCAATCGACAGACTCCCGTTCCGGCGGATGTTTTGACGCGCAAGGCGGCGACCGCGGCGGCCAGTCCCAGCGGGATATTGACCCAGAAAATGCTGCGCCATCCGAGGTGTTGCGAGAGAACGCCGCCAACAACCGGACCGAGAGTGCTGGCGAGCGCAAAATTGGCTCCAAACCATCCTTGAAATTGCCCCCTTTCTTTTGGAGATACAACTTCGCCGATGAGTGCTTGCGCAAGCGTCATGAGTCCGCCACCGCCAAACCCTTGCAGGGCGCGAGCGCAGATCAGAATGGGGAGGGTAGGGGCACTCGCACACGCAGCGGAACCAAAAACGAACAGGCCGAGCGCCCAGAGCAGCATGCGTTTGCGTCCGAATGCGTCTCCCATGCGGCCATACAGCGGGGCAGCGACAGTCGCAGCGAGGAGATAGGCGGTAACCACCCAGGCAAGATAGGAAAGTCCGCCGAACGAACCCGCAATCGCCGGCAGAGCTGTGGCGATGATGGTTTGATCAAGCGCTCCCAAAAACATCTACGGGGCGACGTGGAAAAACGCGGACCGAAATTGCTCTCGCTTTTCTTCCGGCGGGGAATAGGGAGCATTCGCAATTTGTACGTCGCTCGACACGATCAGTTCGCTCCATTTGTTTTTGAGCTGTCATCCTGGATGAATCATCTCTCGCGCATACGCGAGACCCATTCCATAGCCGCCGCCATTCGCTTCAACAACGGCCCGCGCGGCTTCGTACGTCTCGTGACGGGTCCAGTCACGCTGGAATTCCAAAAGAATCTGTATCCAGCTTGTCAGGCGAGCACCGGCTTGCTCCAATCTTCGGAGGGCGAACTCGTGGCTTTGCGGAGTCAAGCCGCCGCAGGCGTCCCCAACAACGAAGACCTCAAAGCCATCCTTCAGTGCTGAGAGCGCTGGAAAAGATACGCAGGCTTCCGTGAGGAAGCCTGCAATGATCAGTCGCTTACGGTTGGTCGCGACGACTGCATTTCTGGCCGTGTCATCTTCCCAAACATTCATGCTTCTCCGCTCGATAGCTTTTACGGACGGAAGAGCCTCCTGCAACCCTGGAAGCAAAGGACCGCTGTAAACGCGTGTTGCAGAGGTTGATGCGATGACGGGAACTTTGAAAGCAGCGGCGGTACGCGCCAATGCGACGGCGTTGTTCACTACAATTTGCCGTGGCATGGACTCGACACCGAATCCGAGGCCCGCTTGGAAATCGACAAGCAAGATCACACATTCTTCGGGCTTCAGTAACACGTCGGTTGCACGCATTGCATGCCTCCTAGAATTTGTAACCAGCCCAAAGGGCCCAATAGTTCAAGTTACGTCCTGGCTGCGTTTCCTTAAGAAAGCGGCCGGCATAGAAAATTCCGTAATCCGCCTGGAACCACAGATGACGATTCACCTGCCAGCGAACTTCCGTTCCAGGCCTGTGTCCAACGAAGCGCGAGCGGCTGCCATCGGCAGCGCGGATGAGGAAGCCGGGTACGGCATACACACCGTCGTTCACGTTTTCCCGCCACTGCACGATCCAATCAAACGACACGCTCACGTCGTGGGGAAGCGCCGCTTCGACGCGCGGGTGAACGTCGATGAAGTTAATTGGGCCTGGACCCGTGGTGGCCAGAACGCCAAAGTAATTGCCTTTCGGAAACAATGGATTGAAGGTGCCCAAAGTTTTCGAATTTGGGTTGTCGCCGCTCGAAATATCCGCTTTTGCGCTGAAGCGGGGTTTCAGAGGAATGGTTGGAATGCGATAGCCTGTTTCCGAGGCCACGGTCCAGGCCTCAATGTTCGCCGAACCGAACGCGCCGAACTGCCAGACGCCTTCGTAGTCGAAATCCCATCCTGGTTGTTCGGTGGCGATAGGGCGGGAAAACCTCGCCCCCAAGGTATGGCGCACTTCTTGCGCCGCGCCGCGCTGAAAACGTGCTACCTTGCGATCGAAGCCCAGGTAATAGACCTCCAAAGAATTCTTGTGGGGCAACGGCCGCGAAGCGTACACGCCCCAAAAACCAACGGCGTGATTCGGCGCGTTGTCAAAGAAGCCTGGGTTGTCGAGGTCCGGACGCACGGCAAATCCGTCCACTTGCCACGCGTCGAGCCTGCTTTTGACCGTAAAGCCGTCGAAGCTTAGCCGAACATTGGGGCCTTCGCGAACGTCGATTAACCGCCCCGAACCATACTCCAACTCCTGCCGGCCCACGCGCAGGCGGATCGAATTTGAACCCGACGAAGTGCCGAGCTCCAGAAAACCTGCTTGAAAGTCGAGCTTCTTTTCGTCGATGGGCCGCGGGCCGCCGATCCGGTAAGAATTGATGCCGCTCTTCAATTCCACGAACGTCCGCACATGTTCTCCGTAATGCAGGTCGAAATAGAGCATGTACCGTTCATTAAAATAGCCATTCATAAATGGCTGTTGGCCCCAGTTGTCGTTTCCGATCTGTTCCCAAACCTCGCGCGCTTCGGCTCCCATCGACAGGAACCAATCATCCCGACCCGGCCGCAGACGAATGTATTTGATGGGGTCCCAAAACTCCTGCCGCTGGGTCGGATCGGCAAGAAAGCTCCAATCGTCGTCCTCCCGAAGCAGGTGATAAATCCGTGCAGGGGGCGGGGATTCGGCAGGCGGAATCGATTGGCCCTGCAGGAACAAAGGGCTCGCAAAAAACATGACCATCAAGATCGCGAAGGTTCGCATCTATCTGTTCGTTCCGCCCTGTAGGAGGCGATTTCTTCGGCCCGTATCGTCCGACATTGGCTTGCTGTTCTATTTCTTTGCGACGGAATGAATCTCGGCGATATATCCTCCCGGAAACTGCACGACAGCCGCATCGCGTTCCTCAGTCTTGTACGGAGGTACCATGACCTCTACGCCTGCCGCCTTAGCCTTGGTAAGGGTGTCCGCCAGATTCCCCACTTCATATCCGGTCATTTCCCGGCCATAGGGATACGGAAGGTGCCCGTTTGTGATGAACACGGTGAGGTTCCCAAATTGCGATTCAACCCTTACCCGGCGATACGTTTCTCCCGATCGCCCGATTTCTACGCCCGGAGCATGCGCATCGTCGGATGCTACTCTGCCGTGCGAGAACGCAAGAAAGCTGCCAACGAAATCGTCGGCTTTATCAGCAGATACATAGACGCGATTTTCAGGAACAGACTGAAGCGACGCGTAAGATGGCGCGGTGGTATGCCAATAGAGTTGCGTATTGACGCCGCCCGGCCACTGGATGACGGCGTCTCGCCCAATCGGGTCGTTGAAGGGAGCGACGAGGACATCCGCACCGGTTGCGCGAGCCGCACGCACAGCCAAATCCATGTCCGTGACCAGATAGCCCGTGCGCTCCAGACCAAACGGATATGGGATGGGCGTCTTGAAACCAAACACGGATATGGACCCAACAGGGGTCAGCACCAATTGCGACATTGTGCTGCTCGGCGTCGGGGTTACTGTGAAGACGCCCTGCTTGGTCGTAGTGCCCCCGAATGTGGCGATCAAGCTGGCGACGAAACGGCCAAAATCCTGGGGTGCCACGTAGACGTGCGTCGTATCGTACTGCGGTCCGACCGCTACATTCGGCGTTGTCGCAATGGCTTGCGCGGCGACCGGGACAGTATGCTGCCAGCTCGACAGACCGCCGCCTGCAACAAGCACAACGATCCCGAAAAACATCGCCCCAAGCGATCTGCTTCTTTGCATTGCAATGCTCCTCTTGTTCGGACTCCGCTATCACAAAAGGCCCGGCAAGTCTCCTGCTAGGCTGCTTACTTCTTCTCAGTCCGCGTGAGGCTGCGGCTGCACAACCGATCCCGCAGGCTGATCCCAGTGCTTACCCACGAGGCAAACCGAAGCAGCGTGTGTGAGACTGATCTTTTTTGCAAGAATCCAGCCACCGAGTTGCTCCCCGAGCACCATTCCCAGAAGACCGAGGAGAGCCACGATGGGTGGCGCCGGGCTTTTGACACGAATCACACCGTACAAAACACCGACCAACAAGCCCACCGCAAATGAAACGAGGAGTACTTTCATACCCAGCATTCCTTCCCTCTTTGCGAAAATCTGACGATCGAGATCAAAGAAACTAGAACGCGAAGCAATCGCAACCCAGTTCCCATAGCCCCAGGTCGCCCAAGACAGGCAAGTGCCAGCTCTTTGCCCGCTGGGCGTGGCTCGGCAGATGCGTGCAGACAGCGGAGTGCGAAGCCCCGAGTGCATGGTCCGAAGGCTTGGCATATCCGCCATACTGTTTGACGGGAGACCAGTCCGGACTCACCGGCAGGGCTGGCGGCGCGAGTTTGGAGAATTCAGCAGTGGCGTAAACGACCTTCCCGCCAACGACTGTGAGGACCGATTCAAGTTGCTTGATCTGCTCTTCCGGGATGGAAAAGTAGTCCGCCGAAAGAACGGCGAAATCCGCCAGTTGTCCCGGCGCGAGCGCACCCTTCTTGCTGTTTTCCGTCGAGAACCAACTGCTCCCGAGCGTGTAGAGCTTCAAAGCTTGCTCCCGATCGAAGCGGTTCTCGGGTGTGTAAAGGCTCAAGCCCCCGATGGTCTTACCTGCGATAAGCCAGTAAAGTGAGAGGAACGGATTGTAGCTGGACACTCGCGTAGCGTCCGTGCCGGCTCCGACGGGAACGCCCATTTCAAGCATGCGCCGGATGGGCGGCGTCCGTTTCGCCTGCTGCGCACCGTACCGTTCGACGAAGTATTCGCCCTGGAAGGCCATGCGGTTCTGAATGGCAATGCCCCCGCCAAGGGCTTTCACACGTTCGATGTTGTGATCCGTGATCGTTTCACAGTGATCGAAAAACCAATGCAGGCCGTCAAACGGAATCTCCCGGTTCACCTGTTCGTAGACATTCAGCGCCCGCTCGATCGTTTCGTTGTAAGTTGCATGCAGACGAAACGGCCAGCGATTTTCCACCAGGTGCCGGACGACGGCTTTCAGTTCACTCTCCATGACCGGGAGCATGTCGGGCCGTGGCTGGAGGAAGTCCTCGAAATCGGCGGCTGTGAAAACGAGGTTCTCACCCGCGCCGTTCACGCGGTAAAAGTCGTCGCCCGCGCCGGGTTTCGTCATTTTTGTCCAATTTTGGAAATCGCACAGTTCCTGTTTCGGTTTCTGCGTAAAGAGGTTGTAGGCGAGGCGAATCGAAAGCTCCCCGTTTCGGTGCAGTTCGTTTACGACTCCATAGTCGTCGGGATAGTTCTGGAATCCACCGCCGGCGTCAATCACGCTGGTAAGGCCAAAGCGGTTGAGTTCCCGGAAAAAGAGACGCGAGGAGTTGAGCTGGTCCTCGCGCGACAGCTTCGGTCCCCTAGCCAGGGTGGAATAAAGAATATTCGCGTTGGGTTTTGCGATAAGCAGACCGGTGGGATTTCCGCGCGAATCCCGCTGCACTTCTCCGGCGGGAAATTCCGTCGAGTCCTTGCCGTAGCCCACGGCACGCAGGGCCGCTCCGTTTAGCAAAGCGCGGTCGTAAAGATGGAGAACAAAAACGGGCGTGTCTGGAGCGGCTTCATTGATTTCGTCGAGCGTCGGCATGCGGCGTTCTGCAAATTGGAATTCTGTCCAGCCCCCGACGACCCGCACCCACTGCGGCGCCGGTGTACGTGCCGCCTGCTCCTTCAACATGCGCAGTGCATCGGCAAGAGACGGCACGCCATCCCAGCGCAGTTCCATGTTGTAGTTCAAGCCTCCCCGAATGGGATGCATGTGCGAATCATTCAACCCGGGAATCACTGTGCGACGTTTCGCATCGATGACTTGCGTCCCCCTCTCTCGCAGACGGAGAATCTCGTCGTCATTGCCGGTAGCTGAGATCTTTCCGGCGGATATTGCAACCGCCTCGACAAACGACGGAACCTGGTTCGTTGCGATTCTTGCGTTGTGAAGTATTGTGTCAACAGACATGGCCATCTCCTTCCGCTATTAAGATTGAATTCTGGGAGGGCTGGGGGTTTGCCAGCTCTCCCAGTTCGCTAGTTGTGCGCGGCTGCAGCGGCTGGAACTACGTATTCCGCAAACTTCGTTGCCGGTAAACCATGCACCATGGTGTAGGCGTATTCGACCCCGACGCCGTAGGCACCGAAGTGTGTCTTCACGATGTCCATGACCGCGTCATAGGTTCCCCTGAGAGCCCAATCGCGCTGCCATTCGAGCATCGTGGAAAGGGCCGTTACGGGCTTCGCGCCCGCTTGGATCACGCGCTTCATCGCGTTGTCGTGCGCCAATTGGCTTACGTCACCGCAGCAATCCTCGATGACGTAGACTTCGTAGCCGTCGTGTATCGCCTGTACCGTCGGGAGAGCTACGCAGGTTTCCGTCCACAGTCCGGCCAGCACGATTTTCTTGCGGCCGGTTTTTTCGATCGCTGCCACGAAGTTCTTGTCATCCCAGGAGTTCATCGACGACCGCTCGATGGGTTCCTGGCCGGGAAACACCGCTCGGAGCTGCGGCCACATATTTCCGCTGAAAGACTTCGTTTCGACGGTCGAGAGTACAACCGGCAGTTCGAATACTCTTGTGGCCTTAGCGATTGCGATCACGCTATTGATAATCCCCTGGCGGTCGGAATTGCTGACTCCGAACAGCATTTGTGGCTGATGGTCGATCAACGCCACAACGCAATTGTCAGGAGTCAAGAGTCCCTTTTCACTCAGTTTGGGGCGGCCTCCGCCCGATGATTGTTGAGCCATGCTATTTCTCCTTTGTTTGAATGTGTGAATCATTACCCGACATCTTTATTGGCGATGCCGAACTCTTCGCTTCTGCGAAGGTACGAAGCAACCTTCGCGCCGTGAATGACGTTTTTGCCTGGCAAGCAGGCGATGTTCGGGCACGACCCGCTGATGTATTTGCGTTCGATGACTGCGACGCGCTGCCCGCGCTGAGCAAAGGTAAAGGCAGCGATTGTTCCTCCCGTGCCGCCGACCAGAATTAGGAGATTCAAGCTTTCCGAGCGACAGCTTGACTCTTGGCGTGCATTGATTTCATGAGATCGGCCGCTGAGGCTCCTTCGAGCGACAGTCCGTATCCGACTTCTCGCACAATCCGCTCCTTTAGCGGTTGAATGAAGTGAACGCGCGTGTTGCGGCGCGTCACTTCCGGAGCCTTCAAGTACAACTCGGCCAATTCCCGGGCCCGGCTGAGCGCTGTTCCGTTTGGTACAACTTCGGCAACCACTCCCCATTCGTGTGCGGTGCGCGCCGTCAGCGGCTGTGGGTTCAGGAGGAACGCCTCCGCTCGTCCCGCTCCAGCGCGATAACTCCAGGTGGTAAAGATTCCGTCGCCGGGCGCAATGCCCGCGGAGAAGTGGGCTACATCCTCGAAGGTCGCACTCTCCGCCGCCACAATTACACTGGCAAGTAGCGCGTAGTCTGAATGCACATGCGCGCGTCCCTCGATCGCCGCAATGACCGGCACGCGTATGTTGGCTATATTTTCTAAAACCTGAACGCCTTCATCATGAACTTGGCTCCACACGCCGGGATCGGTGACGTCGCCAAAAGATGACCAATCGACATCAGTAATGAACCCCCCGCCTGCGCCCGTCAGGATCACGATCTTGTTGGCTCGATCTTGCGCAATGCGGTAGAAGGCATCGACGAATTCCGTGTGAGCTGGTGCGCTCATAATGAACGGCCCGCCGTTGCTGTGGAATTCGGCAACCAGCACACCGTTAGCGTCGCGGGTCACCTTTAGATTGTGATAGGCACTGAAGTAATCAGCTCGCAGTGTTTGCATCGTTCTCCTCCTTGATTTACCTGGTCAGAATGCTCCGCTGCTCTAGACTGAGCTTTCGGTCGTGGCTGCGTCAGAAACGGCCTCCCTAGTTACAACAGCAAACCCGCTGCCAGGACATAAGCTCCCACTTAGCCTTGCATTCAAAGGTCTTATCAGATGGCGATCCCGGTCGTGCCCAATTACGCGTCGAATCTCTGACGTCAAGGCGGAAAGCGCGAACGCAATTCCGTCACGCATTGAACTGAGAGGTTGAGACAAACCAGGAAGACTCTCTGAAAGTACCCGGCGGATGCTGAACCAAGCGGCGACAGGACTTTCCCTTCTCCGTGCGACGAGGTAGGGAATCTGCGCACCGCCTTCGCGCAGAAGGCTGACGGTTCTCATTTCGCGCTCAACGTTCCCTTCCAAGGAGGTAGCATCGGGTTGAGCCGTCGCCGGCCTCTCGGGACCAAGAGCAACGTTTCAATTCACCCTACCCCAACGGAGGACGGTGTACGCATGACCTCAGTGGATGACGTCATGGTGTTCATTATTTATCGTTGATGATGCCCGTATGCGTGCATCGATGCAGCGTCTGCGGAAGTCGAGTCGCGGACTTGTGCATTTCCCTTCGAGGTGCTCGCGCAGTTGGCGTCGAGCGTGGAAGGTTCGCGCTTTGACTGCGGTCACTGTCAAGCCGAGCCGTCGAGCGGTTTCGGCGTTCGACAGCCCTTGCAGTTCGCGAAGCAGAGCAACGGTACGCAAATTTGTCCGAAGCTGAGAGATGGCGTGGGCGACGACGGCGCGACTTTCTTTTTCGGCGAAGGCTTGTTCCGGGGTTGGGCGGTCGTCGGGCAGATCGATCAGCGAAGTTGGGTTGACATCGTTGTTGTTGGTTTCAAAAAGCGGAGCGGTCACGCGCCTCCGCCGCAGCATCATCAGCGCTTCATTGATTGCTATGCGCGTCACCCAAGTTGCGAATGCGGAATCCCCGCGAAATCCATGTAGGTTCACAAATGCACGCTGAAAGGACTGCTGAACGGCATCTTCCGCATCTTGTTCATTGCGAAGTATGCGGAAGGCGGAACGGTAGATCTTCAATCGATGACGCTCGTACAGTTCTCCGAAAGCGCCTGAGAGTCCGGACTTTGCTTGTACAACGAGCTTCTGTTCATCAGTCAATGCGCCTTTTCCATTGCGAATCAGCGGACTTTCCCTTGAGGTCTCGTGATTATTCATGGCCGCTCCCTCCGTTAGTTTTGTGCAATCCCTGAGCACGCGTGAACCTTCTTCACCCGGACGCCAGCCGCAGGCCAAATCGCAATTAGTCGAATAGCCCAAATCCCTTGCGATAACGCAGCGCGTGATACCACTTGTTTCACGGCTAACTGGATGTCATCGGTTTTGAATTTCCTTTCAACGACTCATGGTTACCAACGGCCCGCGTGACCGCCGCCGTCGGCATGAACGACGCTTAACGCTTCGAGAACAAGTTGCGACGTGAAAGATGAGCTCGGCCATTTACAGCAGCAAGCCTCCTGCCACTGCACGGGCGCACAGCAACTGACGGAATACAAATGATTTGCGAAGTGACTAATTGAGAGTGCTTCTGTTGGCCGTCGAATCTTTGACGTCAACGCAGAATACGTATTGACGCTATGCGGGCGCAGCTGTATCAACGGAATGAGGATTCAGGTCGGCTGTGAAGAGTCTGAGGTGCCAGACAGGAGCAACCAATGCTTCTATCGCAAGTGTGCTGCGGCGCGATCGGGCGTAGCAGAAACCTCTATTACGTTGCCTTCAACTCGGCGTGGTCGAGTAACTTCTAACGGAGTTCTTGTCCTCCGGCCCAGAATAGGTCGGACAATTCCAAGCTTCTTCATTTTGTAGATTAACGTGGTGCGTTTCAGTCCCAATTTGACTGCTGCGCCCTCTGGCCCACCGATCATCCAACCTGCCGCCTCTAACGCCTGCAAAATCAATGCTCGGCCAACTTCTTTCAGAGTGGTCGAGTTTGAAACCACAGTTACCGTCTCTTGATGGTTTGACGGTAGCGGATTAGGAAGCACGCCATCGCACGAAAGGATCACAGCACGTTCGATCAAGTTTTGTAGCTCCCGCACATTGCCCGGCCATCGGTAGGAGATCAGTGCCGCCATAGTTTCCTCGGCAACATGTTCGATACCCTTGCCGATCTGGCGGCCATAGAAGCTCACAAAATGAGTGACCAGCTTGGGTATGTCTGCCTGGCGTGCTCGCAAAGGCGGCAGCAACACAGGGAACACATTAAGGCGGTAGTAAAGATCGCTACGAAACTCGTTCCCCTTCACCATTTGCTCCAGGTCTCGATGTGTGGCGGCCACTACCCGGACGTCTACGCGGTGCGTCCTACCGCTTCCGAGTCGCTCGAACTCCTGTTCTTGTAGAACTCGCAGCAACTTGGGTTGCAATGGCAACGGAATATCACCAACCTCATCCAAGAAGAGCGTTCCCTTGTCGGCGAGTTCGAAGCGCCCGATTTTCTGGGCGATGGCTCCGGTAAAAGCTCCTCTCTCGTGACCAAAGAGCTCGCTCTCCAGTAAATCTAGCGGAATAGCTGCGCAATTGACCTTCACAAATGGACGATCGTAGCGCGGACTGATGTTGTGGATCGCTTTCGCGATTAGCTCTTTGCCGGTGCCCGTTTCTCCCTGAATCAATACAGTGGAGGTGGTGGGCGCGACTCGTTCAACCTTCTCCAGAACGGCTTCAAGAGGCCTACTGTTGCCGACGATTTGATCAAATTGGCGATTTCTGTCGTCTCGGTCACCGAACCCAGGTCTTTTGAAGCATTCCACGACGTGCCCCCATCAAAACCTTGCTCAGTCTCGGTCTTAGATCTCGCTATCCAAAGCCACGCGAACTGCTTCGAGTAGAATTGCGCCATCGAACGGCTTTGCGAGGAATTTAACTGCACCGCCTCTCATTGCCTGCAGCCGCATTTTTTCGTCCCCGTGCGCTGTAATGAAAATGGTCGGAATCGGGCACTGCTCAGTGTTCAATCTAGCCTGCAGATCCAGCCCCGACATCCCGGGCATACGGATATCGGCAATAAGGCAACCGGTCTCGTGTTGCTGACCGGAGTTCAGGAAATCCTCCGCAGATTCAAACAACTGCACAGAGAAGCCCGCCGACTTCAGCAAACGTTGCAGCGCTCCACGGTACGATTCGTCGTCTTCGACAACCGCGACCAATTTTGGCCTTCCTTCGTTAGCCATGTAGAGACAAGTCTAAGACCCGCTAGACGGAACACAATTATGGTTTTCGATAAGGCTTGTAACATGTATACATAACAGACTTTCAGTGAGGTGGAAGCAGCGGCTTCTCGTTGGCTTAAAGACCGTTGGCTAGGTCATTGCCGGAATCTTAAGCTTTTCTGCGATTCTTCCGAGTTCAGCGGGGGAGTTAGCCTGCATTTTTCGCATTACTTGGCCGCGATGGACCTGGGCGGTGATTTCGCTGGTTCCAAGTCTCGACGCGATCTGCTTTGTGAGCATTCCGGAAACCAGCAGCCCCATCACCTCACGTTCGCGCGCAGTCAACGTCTCGTAGCGGTCCTTCAACTTCTGAATCTCGTGCTGTTGTTGGCGGGTTTCGTTTTCGCGCTCCAGCGCTTGGTGAATTGCATCAAGCAGATCCTGATCTCG
>Ga0207132_1026_pt1 | contig 31621 bp, 27 predicted proteins | sample Alteio_BWMinHeat_14_FD_153554 | JGI IMG/M metagenome (GOLD analysis project Ga0207132, IMG submission 153554) | Enriched cells from forest soil in Barre Woods Harvard Forest LTER site, Petersham, Massachusetts, United States -... | ecosystem: Environmental > Terrestrial > Soil > Temperate forest >...
CTGATCCTGGTTGATACCGGCATCGGCAATAAGCAGGGCGAAAAGTTTTTCAGCTATTATTATTTACACGGCAATTCCAGTTTGGACGGCTCATTGGCAAAGCTTGGTTTTAACAGGAATGATATTACCGATGTGTTTTTGACGCACCTGCATTTTGATCACGTGGGCGGCGCCGTTGAGAGGGAAAGCGAAAGACTGGTTCCTGCATTTAAAAATGCCACATACTGGAGCAACCACCAGCATTGGGATTGGGCGGTGAACCCGAATGAGCGAGAAAAAGCCTCGTTTTTTAAAGAAAATATTTTGCCGATACAGGAGAGCGGTCAGTTAACTTTTATACAGGTTGAAGACGGGATAAAATTCACAGAAAATATCCACATAAAGTTTGTTTACGGCCATACCGATGCTATGATGCTGCCGCTTATTAACTACAAGGGAAAACAAGTGTTATACATGGCCGATCTGCTGCCATCGGTCGGTCATATACCTTTACCCTATATCATGGCTTATGACATGTTCCCGCTTAAAACGCTCACTGAAAAGAAGGTTATTTTGAATGAGGCAGTCGAAAATGATTACATCTTATTTTTTGAGCACGATCCGGTTGCGGAGTGTTGTACTTTGCAGCAAACTGAGCGCGGGATACGACTAGAAGAAACTTTTAATTTAAACGATATTTAACGACGCGGTATTTTTCGTCCGGCGATATTCGGCGCTTTTCCACAAAAATCGTGCAATAACTCTCAAAAAATCAGTTAAATGTAATTATTTATTTATTTGAAGATATGCCAAAAAAAATGCGTAACTTTTCGTACCTTTGCACGTTCCATTCTAAAAGGAATAATCGAGGTAAAAAATTAAATGAGACAACTCAAAATAACGCAATCCATTACCAATCGTGAGTCGCAATCACTTGATAAATATCTTCACGAAATTGGTAAAGTTGACCTGATAACTGCCGAGGAAGAAGTAATATTAGCACAGAAAATAAGGGAAGGTGACCAGGCTGCGTTGGAACGTTTAACCAAAACTAACCTGCGTTTCGTAGTTTCGGTTGCTAAACAATATCAAAACCAGGGCTTAACCCTTGGCGACTTAATAAACGAAGGTAATTTAGGTTTAATTAAGGCTGCAAAACGTTTTGATGAAACCAAAGGGTTTAAATTTATATCATACGCTGTTTGGTGGATTCGCCAATCGATACTGCAAGCTATTGCTGAGCAGTCGCGTATCGTACGTTTGCCGTTGAACCAGGTAGGTTCATTAAGCAAGATCAGCAAAGCGTTTTCGAAATTGGAGCAGGAATATGAGCGCGAGCCTTCGCCCGAAGAACTTGCCGACATGTTGGAAACTACGGTCGACAAAATTTCGGACACGCTGAGCAATTCAGGCCGTCACGTATCTATGGATGCGCCGTTTGTGCAGGGCGAAGAAAATACGCTGCTGGATGTATTGGAAAACCAGGAGCCGAATACCGACTCGATACTGATCAATGAATCATTATCCGAAGAAATAAAACGCTCGCTTTCAACCCTTACCGAGCGTGAGCGCGAAATAATCGTGTTGTTTTTTGGTTTAGGTACTAATCACCCGCTTTCATTAGAAGAGATCGGCGAAAAATTCAACCTTACCCGCGAACGCGTTAGGCAGATAAAAGACAAAGCACTGCAGCGCCTTCGCCATACGTCACGAAGCAAGATATTGAAATCCTATTTAGGATAATAAGATTTGACAACTTTTAAAAAGTTGTCAAATCTAAAAGCCATCAGTTAAAAGCTGGTGGCTTTTTTGCGTTTATCAAACGGCCGCCAACAATAATCAGAGCGATATTCTGTTTGATAGGTTGTCGCAATTATTATTGAAAAAACTAGCCCTCATTACTTTCCAGTTTTACAAAATACTGCTGTTATTTAATATCGCCGGTACTTTACTGGCTATAGCAATTGTTTGGTATGGCTTTGGCCACATAGATGCAGGCATTCTTTGTGTAGCTAAAATACTGGGCTTCGGCGGCGCGGTTGTGCTGCACCAATATTCGGCGAAGGAAACATACTACTATTTTCGAAATGCCGGTTACCGTCTGCGGCGGATGATCAGCGCGGCATTTGTCATCGACTTGCTGGTTTATATCACTATCTGTTTTTCCATTAACCTTGTTACCTATGCCAGCGGGTATTTTAAAGGTTGATAGTGTGCAACTGTCATTTGATGACAGGAAGATATTGCAGGATGTGTTTTTGCAATGCAGCGCAGGTGAAATTGTCGGGCTGCTGGGGCGCAACGGATCGGGCAAATCTTCACTGTTAAAAATAATTTTCGGGTCGCTCATACCATCTTACAAATATGTAAGCATCAACGATCAGTATGTTTACAGCGGCTATGCAGATGGCCGCATCGCCTACCTGCCGCAGCACAATTACCTACCCCATGGTGTCAGAATCAGCAGTTTGGCAAAAATGTTAGTCGATGATGCCTTTTGGGACGACTTTGCTAAACAGGATATCTATCAAAAACATCATCATAAAACGGTCGGCCAACTTTCGGGCGGGGAGTTAAGGATGCTCGAAACATTAATGATCGTCTATAACAAAGCTGACTTTATACTGCTCGACGAACCGTTCACCCATATTTCCCCTGTGCAAACGGAGTTTTTTAAACCGGTAATAAAGGATTGCGCCAAGCGTAAAGGTATTATTATAACCGACCATCAATATTATAACGTTTTGGATGTAAGCGATCGGCTTATTATATTGGAAGACGGTTGTACCAAACCGGTTAATCATGTTGATGAATTGGTTACTTACCGCTATCTCAGTGGAAGGCAATAACTTTTTTCGTGTGCTAATTTTTGTTAATTCTGTAACGCCCCCTTATAAAAAATGGTCTATTCTTTCAAATAGCCCATTTGATGCGCATACTTTACCTCTTGTTGCCTCTTATGATCTGCTGGTGCACTGCGTCGGCAAATAAAAAAGTGATGGTCGGTAATATCACTTTCAAAGATGCGCGTATTGACCCCGACCCGCCGCCATTTGGCGACTTTAAAACACTGGTTGTGCCGATCAAAAGAGCCGGGAATTTAATTATCGTCGAAGCGACAGTCGATTCATTGGATGGCAATTTTGTCTTTGATACCGGCGCCCCGTATCTTGTGCTAAATGAAACCTATTTCAGGGATTGGCCGAAAATAGCTGAGCAAGAGGCCGGTGGCATAAACGGTTCCTCATCAGGCTCCTTTACCACGGTAGTACATAACTTTAAAATACTCGATCTTACCTACAGCAAGCTCACTGCTGATGTTACCGACCTGTCATTTATTGAAAATGGGCGCGGCATCAAAATACTTGGTTTGTTGGGCAATCGCCTGTTCTCGAACTTTGCCGTAACAGTTGATCTCTTCAGGAATGTACTTTATATACAAAAGCTTGATAATAACGGTAATATTCCGGAATCAGAACGGGTTTACCGTGACAGGTTTATGGTAAGCACTTTTCGCTACATGAATGATGTGATCTTTTTAAAAGGAAGTTTCCATAACAATACTTTTTGGTTCGCTTTTGATACCGCCGCCGAAACCAACCTACTGGATTATAGCAAAACCAAAAAGATGCAGGACAGTATGAAAGTGATCAGCCGCCAAAAAGTTACCGGAATTGGCGGCTCAAGCTTTGAGGTTATTTACGCGCGTTTTGATCATTTAATTGTCGGCGACCGGATGTTTATGCAGAACAGGGTATTACTGACCAGCCTTGAAAAAATGGGTAGATCATACGGATATACCGTTGACGGAATTTTAGGCTATGATTTTTTTGTAAGGGGGATATTCACCATCAACTATGTGAAAAAGGAATTTGAAATGTACATTTACACTTACCAGTAAAATGAGAATTAAAAAACGTGTTTAGCGATTGGATTTTTCAGGCCCTGTAAAATGATAATTAGTTGGAAATATGGTGGTTATGGTAACTCCCCTCTTGAGAGGGGGTGCGCAGGGCTGTGTTGTGGCGGGGGTGTGTTAAACGATATGTTGGCTAACACACCCCTCCACCCCTCTCAAGAGGGGAACCGCACTGCCCCGGCTTTAAAATCTGCCTATTTCATTGTTATACAATCCCTAAACATGTTCAAAAGGTATTTGGTTATTGCCGGCTTATTGCTTTTGTGCAGCGTGCAAACCGCTATTGCCCAAAACCGCAGTTCCCTTATAATTGCCCGCGATCATTTAATACTGCAAATCGATCTGAATTCGCCTAAAAAAGTATTGGATAGTATACTTAGCGTCGCGGGCTTACGAACATCAAGCGCTGAAAAGCTCATAAAAGGCGACTTTAGCGCAATAATTAATGATGGGTGGAATATGACATCCAAAACGGATAATCTACTCGTTTTTGACCGGTCATTAACCGATTTAAATAATAATCCGCAAGACAATCCTTACCAGGTGACTGTAAATATCCCCAGCCTGGAAGGAAAGCCGGGTTATCCGGCCAAAGTGGCATACGGTGTGAATAAATATGCCATGATAACCGTATACGAACTGTCCTCAGGTTTAACCAGGTTTATGCTCCCCGGTTTCGAAAGGTCGAAAAGGGTGTTTTTATCGGGCAATTTTAATAATTGGAGCACGTTAAAGGGATTGATGAAAAAGACAGGCGGGGGATGGATAATCGATGTAAAGCTTGATCCGGGCGTGTACGAATACAAGTATATTATCGATGGTCGCTGGACGACCGATCCCAACAACCTTGTGCATGTTGACGACGGCGCAGGGAATTTAAATTCAGTTTACTTCAAGTATAATTATACTTTCAAGTTACCCGGTTACCCGTCCGCCCACCGGATAACACTGGCAGGTGATTTTAACGAGTGGAATGGTAATGAACTGTTAATGGAGCGGAAGGGCAGTCTGTGGGAGCGGCAAATGTACCTGGCTGAAGGGAAGTATTATTACCGCTTTATAGTTGATGGACAATGGATCACCGACCCAACCAACCCTGTCAAGCTTAAAGGCAGCGACAATTATTTTAACTCCGTTTTAAATTTAGGCGAGAAGGTGGTTTTTAAGCTTGCCGGGCATTCTGACGCAAAAAAAGTAGTTTTAGAGGGTGATTTTGGCGACTTTAGCCCCGACGAATTAAACCTCGAGAAAAAAGGCGGCAGATGGATACTCCCCTTAACCCTGTCAACAGGAAATTACCGGTACAGGTTTATAGTTGATGGAAAAAGTGTTATCGATCCTTCGAATCCTCACTTTTTTGTCCTCAAAGATACTACCTGGTCATTTTTAGCCATAAGACCTAATCATATTTTTACTCTCGAGGGGCATGGTAATGCAAAAATAGTAACGCTTTGCGGGGTATTTAACAAATGGCAGCCTGATGGTTACGCCATGACGTATAAAGACGGCAAGTGGTCGATACCTTTTTATCTTAATCCTGGAAAATATTTATACAAGTTCAGGGTCGATGGAGAATGGATACTCGACCCCGGCAACAAGCTTTGGGAGCAGAATGAATTTAATACCGGAAATTCGGTTTTATGGATTGAATAGAATTTATATATTTAACGCTTAATAATAGGCGAAAGGTAAAAGGCGAAAGGTAAAAGGTGTTACTCTGTTAACCTTTCGCCTTTTACCTTCAATTTTACCTCAAGAAAATGACAATACCAATATACCAGGCCGATGCCTTCACAGATAAACTGTTTGGCGGCAATCCTGCAGCTATCTGCCCGCTGGAAGAATGGCTGCCTGACGAAACCATGCAGCAAATAGCCATCGAGAATAACCTGGCAGAGACCGCTTTTTTTGTCAAAAATGAAGACGGCTTTAAGCTAAGGTGGTTCACCCCCGAATATGAGATCGACCTTTGCGGGCATGCTACGCTCGCCTCAGCGCATATACTGTTCACCCAATTGGCTTACGACCAGGACGAAATCAACTTTGAGACAGTTAAAGCCGGTACGCTCATTGTAAAAAAAGATGGCGACAAATACGTGATGGATTTCCCATCACGGCCGCCTATACATATCGAACCGCCTGTCGGCCTGGTTGATGCATTGGGTGAGAAACAACCCTTGCAAGTTTTGAGGTCGAGGGACTATTTTCTGGTTTATGAATCTGAAGATGACATTAAGGATATTTCGCCTGATTTTTACGCGCTATCAAAAATGGATACCATAGGCGTAATAGTTACCGCAAAAGGCAAGAAGGCCGATTTTGTTTCCAGGTTTTTTGCACCGGGGGCAGGCATCCCTGAAGACCCTGTAACCGGTTCGGCACATTGTAATCTCATACCATATTGGGCCGAAAAACTTGGTAAAAACAAATTGCATGCCTACCAGCTCTCCCCCAGGGGAGGTGAAATTTGGTGCGAATTAAAAGGCGACCGGGTTTTGATAAGCGGTAAAGCGGTTACTTATTTAAAGGGGGAGATTTTTGTTTGAGAGGTTAAAGATAAAAGGCGGAAGGTAAAAGATTTGTTGGCCTTCAACCTTTCGCCTTTTACCCTTTCACCTTTCGCCTTCCTTAATATCCTACCGTAAATCTTTCCCTGATATGCATTGGGTTTTCCAGTTCATCGATAACGGCGACGGCGAAATCAGCTATTGAAATAAAGCTTTTTCCATCTTGGTCTGTTATTAGCTGGTTGATATCTGTTCTAAATTTGCCAGTGCGTTCGCCTGGTCCAATTTCTGCGGAGGGACTAAGATAAGTCCATTCGATCTCTTTTTCTTTCTGGTATATCTTCAATGCTTCTCGCTGTGCGAGGGCTGATGCCTTATAGGCTTCGGGGAAATCAGGCATGTCCACCAATTGGTGCCCGGGGCTAACTTCCAGGCTTCCGGCACCTCCAACTACCAGCAGCCGTTTTACATGCGCCTGCTTTAGTCCGTTTAAAAGAGGCTCCGCGATTTCGGTAATCGTAGAAGGTGTTGCACCGCGGGTATTGTTGTAGGCGCATACAACCGCATCGTGATCAAAAACCGCGGCCTCAACGTCCTGCGTTTTAAACAAATCGCCCTTTGCTACACGCAGGTGGGGCCGCTCAAGCGTATAGTTTTCCGGATGTCGCGCAATGGCGGTAACATCATGTCCCCGGTTTAAAGCTTCGTTAACAACCTGGCTGCCAATGCGCCCGCTTGCTCCAAATACTGCTATTTTCATATCATCAGGTAAAGCGTCACAAGTAAAATGCAAAAGCTTTGTTTTTGTTTCAGGTTTGTAAAAAGAGGTTTAAGGTGGACCCGGCGATCGCAATCTCCGTTTTTGCAACAAAAATTAAAGTTTAAAAAATCATTTATTTATGATTAATTTGAAGGTTCGAAATATTCAGGACCAGCACAAAATAAATGCAGCTTACCCGCTTAGAAATCAAAGGATTCAAAAGCTTTGGTGATAAAATCACCATTAATTTTAACGACGGCGTCACAGCAATTGTCGGTCCTAATGGCTGCGGGAAATCAAACGTGGTCGACGCAATACGTTGGGTACTTGGCGAGCAAAGTACCCGGATGCTGCGGTCCGAAAAAATGGACAACGTGATATTTAACGGCGCCAAAACCCGCAAAGCGGCTAATCTCGCCGAAGTATCGCTTACGTTCGACAATACAAAAAATATACTGCCGACTGATTTTGCACAAGTAACATTAACCCGGAGACTTTACCGGACAGGCGAAAGCGAATACCGTTTAAACGATGTGCAGTGCCGTTTAAAAGATATAACCGACCTGTTTCTCGACACCGGTATCGGCCCTGATTCCTACTCGATCATCGAGTTGAAAATGATCGATGAGATCATCACTAACAAAGAAGGCTCGCGTCGCACCTTGTTCGAAGAAGCGTCGGGTATTTCGAAATATAAACTCCGAAAAAAACAAACTTTCGGCAAACTTAAAGATACCGAGGCCGACCTGGAAAGAGTGGAGGACCTGCTTTTCGAAATTGAAAAAAACCTGAAAACGCTCGAAAACCAGGCGAAAAAGACAGAAAGATATTATCGCCTTAAGGAGCAATATAAATCGCTTAGCGTTGCATTGGCATCATTCCGGATCGTTTCATTCAGCGAATCGCTCGGTAGGATTGAAGAAAGGGAACAGGCCCATCGGGTTGAAAAATCGGGCATCATTACCCGGATCGATACCCTCGAAGCGCTTATTCAGCAACAAAAATTGGATAACCTGACGAGGGAGAAAAACCTTTCGCTGCAACAAAAAACCACCAACGAATATATTGCTAAAATAAGGGCCTATGAAAGCGAAAAGAAGATAAAAAACGAACAGCTTAAATTTCAGCAGGACAAAGAAACGCGGTTGACCGAAGAATTGGAGCGCGATAAAAGCCAGTTGAACCATGTGCTTTATAATATAAAACGTCTATCCGAGGAAAAGGCGCAGGAAGATGAAAACCTGCAGTCGATTAAACTAAAGGTGGCGGATTTGAAAAATGCGGTCGATGAGCTCCGGGAACAACAGGCTGCGGCAAGGAACGAACTGAACGAGCTAACAAATATCAACACAAGGCTCCAAACCCATGCCTATAAAGCCGAAAAAGACCTTGACATTTTGCAGATACAGCAGCAGGCCCTTGAACAGGAGAGCCAGCGGAATATGGAAGACGCCGTCAATAAAGAGGCGGAGCTTTCGCATTTTAACGAGGCGGTTACGGGCCTTGACTTACAAGCTGAGTTTTTAGAAAAAGATTATCGGCAGCTGGTTGATTTTGAAAATGACTTGCAGAGACGAATTGTGGAAGCAGATAACGAGCTTAAAACTGTGCAGGAAAGCATCATCCGCGAAGGCAGGAAGCTCGATGCAAAGCAAAATGAGTATAACCTCACCAAAAGCCTGGTGGATAACCTGGAGGGCTTTCCCGAGTCGATTAGATTTTTAAAGAAAAATATCGACTGGTCAAAAAATGCGCCTTTGTTCAGTGATATTTTATTTTGCCGGGAAGAATACAGGATTGCGATCGAAAATTATCTTGAACCCTTAATGAACCATTATGTAGTCGATACTTATCATGAGGCTATTAAGGGGATTAATTTGCTGGCAAACTCTGCCCAGGGAAGAGCCCGGTTTTTCGTATCAAATAATTATGAAGGTACGGGCGTTCGCATTCCCATAGATATCGAAGGCGCAATTCCTGCCTTGAATGTGGTTGAGGTTGAAAGACGCTACCAGCCTCTGTGCGATCATTTGCTAAGGAATGTTTACCTGGTCGATGACAACAGCGAACATGCACTTAATGATGCTGTATTGCCCGAAGGTGTGGTGTTGATCGGTAAAAGCGGCAAGTTTCATAAATCCAAAAACTCCATGGCCGGCGGCTCGGTAGGTCTATTTGAAGGAAAACGGATAGGCCGGGCAAAAAACCTGGATGCGCTTTTAAAGGTTATTAAGCTTATCGATATCGAGTTAACCGACTTTAAGAACAAGTTCGAAGAATTGCAAAGCAGGCTATCGGCACTCAGGTCGTCAGGAAAAGCCGCTGAAATAAAGAAAAAAGAGCAGGAATTGAACCTGTTAAATACCGAGCTGATCACGGTTAAAACCAGGCGCGAACAGTATCAGACCTTTATTGAGAACAGCCTTGACCGGAAGGAGGATATAGCCCGTAAAATAGAAAGTATAAAGGCCGAACGAATCACCCTGCAGCCAACGCTCGAAGAATTAAGGATACAAAAAAACGTGCAGACCGACTTGCTGGCCGAGAAACAGGCGGCGTTTAATGAGCTGAACGAATTTGTCTCGGTGCAGTCGAATGCATTTAACCAGGAGAATATTCGTTTTCACCAGCAGCAAAACAAAGTATCCGGTCTGTTAAAAGATCTTGATTACCGCGAAACACAGTTGGAAAGCCTGGAAAGCCGGATAAAGCAAAACAGTGCTGAACTGGAAAAAGTGAAGATCGCCATCCATGAAAACCTTCAGCTGGCAGATAATTCGGATGAAGATCTGCTCGGGATGTATGAGCAAAAGGAAGATTTGGAAAAGGCTACCCGGCAGGCCGAACAGGAATATTATGACCAGCGCGGGAAGATCGCTGAATCGGAAAACGAGCTAACGGCAGTAAGACGCAAAAAAGATAATGCGGACGTTATTGAAAACGAACTGAAGGATGAACGCAACAACCTCAAGCTGGAACTGAATGCTTTAAAGGAAAGGCTGTCGGTTGAGTTTAATATCGATATTCATGAATTGCCGGAAACTAAAGTCGGCGAAGGCGAAAATGAGCATGACATTCGCGAAAAGACCGAAAAGCTAAAAAGGCAGCTTGATGAATTCGGCGCGATAAACCCGCTGGCAGTTGAGGCTTACAACGAAATGAACGGCCGTTATACTTTCATCCAGGCTCAGAAAAAAGACTTGAGCGATGCAAAGGCATCGCTCCTGGCCACTATCCAGGAGATCGACGACACCGCCACGGAAAAATTCAAGTCGTCGTTCACCGCGGTTCGCGAGAACTTTATAAAGGTTTTCAGGTCATTGTTTAACGAAGAGGATTCATGCGATCTTATTCTCACCGATCCGCAGCACCCGTTGGAGTCGGATATCGATATTATTGCCAAACCAAAAGGGAAACGGCCGCTGTCGATCAATCAGCTCTCGGGCGGGGAAAAAACGCTTACCGCTACCGCTATCCTTTTCTCGCTTTACCTTTTAAAACCGGCGCCCTTCTGTATTTTTGATGAAGTTGATGCGCCGCTCGATGACACCAACATCGATAAGTTCAACAACATTATCCGGGAGTTTTCATCCGAATCGCAATTCATTATCATATCTCATAACAAAAGAACCATCGCCAGCACCGATATTATATACGGGGTAACAATGGTTGAACAAGGTATATCAAGGGTTGTCCCGGTTGACCTGAGGGAATTGGTGGATTAAGAGGAGGCGAAAAGGTAAAAGGCGAAAGGTAAAGGGTACTATTCGGTGCACCTTTTGCCTTTTACCTTTAACCTAAAATTACTTCCTCTTTAGCAGTCCAATTTTCTTATGGCCAACCATCCCGATAAATTTATGCTTATTGAGGATCACCCGTTTAGGGTTCATTGCACTAAAAGAATTTGCAAATGAACCAGACTTTAAGTTATGGATGTTCGGGTTGGTTGCGGCATAGCTGCCTGTACCCACATAATTCAGGATATCCGAAAGCAATTGCTCTTTTGGATCGCCCCAATCTTTTGTAAGATCATCATTGTCATTTACCCCAGGATAACCTGAGCCGCCGGGGGTAAAGCCAGCATAGTAGCTGCCCTGACCGGCCGAGTTTTGGACCGAAAATTCAGGCGTGTACATAATGTATTTGTTGATATCGATGTCAAAAAAGCCTACAGGCTTTCCGTAACTGGTCTCGCCTACGAATTGAACGTCCATTTCGGGACGTAAATTATTTATTGTCAACTCACTTGCCGATGCGGTTTGACCGGTTATGATAAAAAATACCCTGTTGATGTTCAACGAACCGGTTTTTGTAAAATTCAGGGCATTCCCTGCAACCGAATAGTCGAATTGGGCGTAGTTATAATCTGGGTTGCCCGACCGCCATTGGTTGTGAAGTAAGGGGTCCTTACCCGCAACAAGGTTACTGTTATAGTAGGTATTATACATTAATGAGCCGTCTTTTCCTGTCGGCACGATTAGGTTATCGAGATGCTCGGCCGTTGAAACGTAGCCGCCGCCATTATACCGAAGATCGATCACCAGGTCGGTAATACCGGCCGTGGCAAAGTTAGCGAAGGCGCCATCCAATATCGGGCCTGCAACTGCGTCGGATACGTAACTGTTAAAAACAAGATACCCAAGTTTAGTGCCTTTACTGGTAGTCAGTATGGTGTCTTTGAGAACGGGGTTTACGTTGTAATTTGCGGTGCTCAGGGTTGCTGTGTAGGTACTGTTGTCAGGCCGTTGCATCAGCATAGTAATATTGCCGCTGTTATAAATGGCGTTACTTACAAAATTCAAATTTGTACTTGTGCCGGTGCCGTAGCCCGGTGCATCATAGGATATATTGGTGCTTCCGTTAATGCTCATCACTTCGTCGCCTCGTTTCATTCCTGCCAGCCCTCCCGGTGATCCAGGATAAACATATTCAACCCGTAGATCAGGTACCGTATTATATTGAACATCGAAGCCAAAGTCGCCTTTTACGCCATTTAGCGCCGATGTTTCCGTCCCATCGTCAATAAACGAATATTTCGCCGTTCCGGGGTTGTAGGTGGAATATTCATAAGGCTGATTAGTAGCCGGGTTGATGGCATATTGCGACAGCGCATCGAGTTCCGATTGCAACGCAGTCAAATTATCAGGGTTTGTAAAGCTCCTGGGTCCAAACGTGGCATAGCTCGGTAGCTGATTGAACCACAAATAATCTTCGGCAGCATAAAGGTAGATGGAGTCCTGGATAAGCTGCAACGTGGTGCCGGTTTTGGAAGGACCCGTTGTAGTGCCCTTTGTGTTTTTCCCCTTGCCGCAGCCTAAAATTAAACCTGCAAAAAGTACGGCGGTTAAGTAAAATATTTTTTTCATATTGATAAATATTGTTTGTGCCTTAAATACTCGTTAACGCTAATAATACGATCGTATTTTAATTATTTATAAAAATTCCTGAACATTTATGTAGTCTATCCCGCAAACGTCGGCACAAAGCCTGTCGTTTTCGGAGTCTTCAATCATTAATATATCCCTCCTTAGCAGATCGTGGTCCTTCAATAACAAATGGATAACATCAGGTTCGGGTTTGGCCATTGTTTCTTCAGCAAAATAGGCAGTCAGGTACTGTTCGAGCCCGTGCCATTCTGTTTGCTTAATTTTATTCAATTGTTGCTGCGGATTCCCGTTAGTCACAATAAACACCTTTTTTCTGTCAATAACAATTTCCTGGAGTAAATTTAACATATTTTTATAAAGCAACAGCTTTAATGGAAGTTTAGCGGTAGCAAAAAGATGATTCAAATTGGTACGATAGCAATCGTTAACATCAAATTTTTCTTTCAGCCGGTCAAAAACCATGTCGTTTCCCTCCGTATTGTACGTATTTATCATCAATTCGGTTGCAGCCTTCGCATCGATAAGCTCTGTATACTCAAGCAAAGCCGAAAAAAGATAATACACCTGGAATAAGTAATCTTTTTCGGGATAAAGTACATCGTCCAGTTCGAAAATAAATGCTTTTTTTCGTTTGTCTATATCGAAATAGTTCATGCCAATTGATAATTCATGGTAGTTGCCGTCGCAATTTATTCTTTTTTCCGGCAAATTAAAGGCTATTTTTGTTAGTGAAACCGGTGCGTTAAAGCGATATTTGCTTTGAATCATGAATTATCCGTATCTATTTGGTGAGCTATGAATACCACTACGAGTCCAGTTGCAAAAAAATTACAGATCAAACCCGGGAAAAGCTGGTTATTTTATAACGCCCCCGGAAATTATCTTTCAATTCTGGAGCCCTTACCCGATGGCGTGAAAGCTGGGTTTGATCCCCAAGGTGAATTTGACGGTATACAGTTGTTTGTTATCGATAGCGCAGCCTTGAGCGCGGCGCTAAAAACGACTGCTCATTTAATAAAGCCCGACACCATTATATGGATCACCTACCCGAAAAAAAGCTCAGGAATAAAATCCGACCTCGAGATGACCGGCAGTTGGGATGAGCCAACAAAATATGGTCTAAGGCCGGTCGCTGCTGCGGCAATTGATGAAACATGGACTGCCATCCGCCTGAGACAGGAAGGACAGACAAAGGTTTCGGAGTTCCGCAACGAGGAGATAAAGAAAAATGAACATTCAGCTTTCATCGATCTCGAAAAAAGACAGATCATATTGCCTCCTGAAATTCAGCAGGTTTTAGCACAATCGCCGGCCGCTATGACATTTTATGAGTCGCTGTCTTTTAGCAATAAAAAAGAATACGTTGTCTGGATCCTTTCGGCCAAACAGGAGAAAACAAAGGCAGAACGGCTGGAAAAACTTGTCGATAAGCTTTCAGCCCGCAAGAAGAATCCGTCTGAGAAGTAGTTGACGATTCTAAATAAGAAGAAATGCAAACCGAACCATTTGTTATTGAAAGGACTTATAATGTGCCGGCTGAAAAGGTATGGCAAGCCATCACTGACCGGGATAAAATGGAGCAATGGTATTTTAAGCTCGAAGAATTTAAACCGGAGGTTGGCTTTGAGTTTCGCTTCGAGGGAGGGCCGCCTGAGAAGAGTTACTTACATATTTGCGTGGTAACCGAAGTTATACCAGGGAAAAAACTCACCCATACATGGCGGTACGACGGCTATTCCGGACAATCGTTTGTTACCTGGGAATTGCTTGAAGAAGGGGATAAAACCGCAGTAAAACTTACCCATGCCGGGCTGGAAACTTTCCCGAAAGAGCCGGATTTCGCACCGGAAAATTTTGCTGCAGGCTGGACTCATATTGTGAGAACCTCGCTGGCAGAATACCTGGAAAAGGCTTGAGTTTGATAATTGGGGCAGGGAACCAGGTGCAAGGTGTCTCTGCCTGCTTATCTTTGTTGCGATGATGAAAAAACCGCCGAATAACAATCAAAAGCTTAACGGAAAAACGCTGGAAATGATACTCACCGCCCTGGTGGCTCATTATGGCTGGCCTGAATTGGGTTATCGCATCAGGATCAATTGCTTTTTGTCGGATCCCAGCATAAAATCAAGCCTCGCGTTTCTTCGCAAAACTCCCTGGGCACGCAAAAAGGTGGAGGACTTGTACGTTAATAGCCCGGTTGAATGATACCGGCTCCCGGCACCATTGAATTTTAAGTGTAGGTCGTATTAAATATCTTGTTAAATTTACGGAAGAACAAGCGGGAACTTATCAACATATGTCAAAATTCGGCGACGAAACTATCACAACTGCACGATTAATCTCATTTAGTGATGGCGTATTTGCCATAGCGGTTACGCTGCTGGTTTTCAACTTGAAAGTGCCGCAAATTCCTGCGGATCACATACACTTGCTGTTGCCGGGATTGATAAGAGCAATGGTGCCGCATTTTGCCACTTATGTACTCTCTTTTTTGCTGGTTGCTTTGTATTGGACCTTCCACCACCGCATGCTAAACCTCGTAACGCACATAGATACTCCTTTCCTGTGGATGAATATCTGGTACCTGTTAATGATCGCATTTATTCCATTTTCAGCGATGTTGTTCGGAACCTATCCAAACGAAACCGTAAGCTTTGTCTTTTACGTGAGTAGCATGATAATAGTAGCCGGTTTATCGATGCTCATGCTCGGATATGCATCGTTTAAATACCGGCTTCTCAACAAAAACATGCCGATGGCCATGGTAAAATATCTTCTTTTAAGACAGCTCACATCAATCATCGTCTTTTTATTTTCAATCCCGCTTGCGTTTTACCACTTAAGCTGGGAAAAGTATTTTTTGTTCATCCTTTTTCCCGTGCATTGGGTCGCCCGAAAATATTTCAGGAAATACGCAGCAACTTAGGCAGATGACTGGTCATAGGTCCAAATACTTCAACCTTTCGGCTTTTACCTTTCACCTTTTCCCTTCCCTCAATGCTTCCGTTTATTGTTCATCTTAGCCTTGGCGCCCGAGCTGTAATTGTATGTTTTTGCATTGGCCGCTTTTTTTTGGTGAAAGGCTTCGCCGGAGACGAGTGGAATTCCTTTGTTTTTTAACGGTTGTTTTTCATCAGCCGGAATATTTTTCCTGTCCTTTTCGATGACCAACTCCCCGGGTAAATCTGCAAAAGGGATTTTTTGACCGATGGCTTGTTCTATTTTTTTTAGAAGGTTCAATTCCAGATCAGTAACGAACGCTATGGCCATTATTTCCTCATCCGCTCCGCCTATATGGTTTGTAACTCGTTTAATGTACGTTTCCTTTTCTGGCGGTAGTTCGAAATGAAGCAGAAAGGGGATTTTTTGCAGATTAAGGTCGTCATTATTTTCACTCAACATGATCAATACACGCGCTTCAGACGACGAGTTAAAATCTTCAATCGATTTGAACCCGTTTAACTCAACCAACCATGGACTTAACACCCCCACCCTGTTTTTTAGCCGGTTTTGAAGGCTTTTCAAGATGTTTTCGGCTGTGTGGCGGGTATTTACAAATACCGCAATTTTGGTGAACAATTCAGTATCCAGCATAAAGAGGTTTAGCAGGTTCACCTTGGTAATGAAATTCGGCACGTGGTAGAATGTCTGCGGACATGTTTCTATCCGCGCTTCCACAACTTCCTGAACTTCAACAACTGTTGCCGACCCCATGAAAGGGGTAATCATTTTGTTTAGCCGCTCATGAATAACTTCGGCAAACACCAGGTGCTGACATTTGGTGATGCTGTTGGCCAGTTCCGTAACCGGCAACTGCAGTCCTTGTTTAACAATGAGGTCTGCGTCGTCAACAATTAAAAGTTCGATTTTATTCAGGTTGAGGCCCAGTTTTAAATAGATAGCGCGTGCCCGGTCGGGTGTTGCCACCACAATATCAGCCCCGTTGGCCAAAGCATTCATCTGGCTCTCGGTGCCGGGCGCAGCATACAAGCCGACTATTGACGCGGATCGGATATTTAAGTCCTCAAAACGGCTGATAATGCTTAACACCGCCTCTTTATCAGGAACAAGGATGAGTACCAGTGGAACGCCTTCCTGGTTATATTTCAAACGGTTTAAAACCGCCAAAATATAAGTCGTTGTTTTTCCGCAGCCTTCGGGTCCGATAGCTAAAACGTCCTGTCCGCCATATATCCTGGCCAATGTTTTTTGCTGTATATCTTTTGGGCTGTGATAACCGGCTCCGGTAATCGCTTTTACAAGTTGCTTACTTAATTTTAATTTTTCTGACCACCCCATCCTTTGATTTAAAGGGCAAAATTACCCAATTTATGTCAATAACCATGTGGCTGTTAGCGTCAATACATATCTACTGGGTTATTTCTTCGTTTTTCAACGGATCGGAATTACGTAAATAATTGATGAAGAAAGAATTACACTTTCTGCCATTCCGTGTTGACGGGGCTTTGCAGCGAATTGGCGAACGTTGTTCCTGTTGGCAGATCAAGATAGGGATAGGTAACTTTCGTGAGATAAAGCCCCTGCGGGTAGGCCGGGATGATGATCTTTGGCGTTTCTTTACTAATTAAATGCGATTCAAACTCATCCACACTCATATCCCCGCGCCCGATATCGAGCAGCCGTCCGACAATGATTCTCACCATTTTACTCAAAAAACGATTGGAGGAAATGCTGAACCTGATCCGGTTACAGTCGCCATCGGCAAACAATGCGGCTGATGAAACATTGCATATGGTATGGTCGATTCTGTCGGGCATTTTGCAAAAGGCCCTGTAATCATTGTAAAGGGGAAGAAGCGCAATGGCCGCCTTCATTTTATCCAGGTCGAGGTTGGGTTCCGGATACAGCGAGCTAAAACCGCTTAAAAATGGGTCCTTATAGGTGTGGATAAAATAATCATAAGACCGTTGTATGGCGTCAAACCGGGCATGCGGCAGGCCCTGCATCGGGATGATGTCAAAAACAGCAATATCGTCGGGCAGTATCTTGTTCAACCTGAAAAGCAAGTCGAAATCCCATTCTGTTTCGATATCTGCATGAAAAAAGAACTGACTTGCATGAACCTGCGCGTCCGTTCGTCCGCAGCCAACTATACTTACCGGAACTTTTAGCAGCCGGCCAAGCGCAGTTTCCAAAACCTCCTGCACGCTCAATACCCCCGGATGTTTTTGCCAGCCACTGTAATTTGTGCCATGATAGGCTATGTGGAAGAAATAACGCAAGTTTTTTTACAATGAACAAAAAGGTAAATAAGCATAATTCTTTTCTCCGCGACATTTGCAAGCAAAAAAAGTGGAGCCGCTTTACATAAGTTGGGTGCTGAGCTTGTAGCAGCAGAATTATAAGTTGAATTTACAATTTACATGACTTCAACTTTCAATTTACATAGCTTAAATTTTCAATTTATATAAAATATCGCTGTAATGCGCATCCTATACACAAAAAAACCCGGCAACTCTCGCCACCCGGGTTCCATATATAATTTATTGCTCTAAGTTAGAATGATGCCATGTACTCAATCATTTGCACATCTGCACATCCACGCATCTGCACATCAAAACACCTGCTCAAACTGGTTCAATGCATCCCTGCTCTCCAGGACAGAATGCCCCATCAAAAACTCATCCACCCTGCGTGCGCATTCGCGGCCCTCGGAGATGGCCCAAACCACCAGCGACTGGCCCCGGCGCATATCGCCTGCAGCAAATATTTTGCTTACATTGGTGCGGTAAACGCCTTCTTTAGCTTTTACATTTTTACGTTCGTCAAGCTCCACGCCCAGGTTTTCGATCATGCCGGTGTGCTGCGGGAACAGGAAGCCCATGGCAAGAAACACCCGCTGGCATTCTATTTCGCGTTCTGAGCCTTCTACTTTTGCAAATTTAATCGGCCGATTCATCACATCCAGTTCCCATGTGATATCCACTACCCTGATGGCTCTTAAATTGCCTTTCTCGTCACCTAAAAACTCTTCTGTATTGACGCCCCAGAAACGGTCGCATCCTTCTTCGTGGCTGCTTGTTGTTTTTAGTACCATCGGGTAAGTCGGCCAGGGCATCTGGGTAGTGCGCTGCACGGGCGGCTGCGTCATTACCTCAAATTGCTTAATGGAGCGTGCACCCTGGCGGTTTGAAGTCCCAACGCAGTCCGAGCCCGTATCACCTCCGCCAATTACGATTACATCTTTATCGGTGGCCAAAATATCCTCGTGGCTAAATTTGGTACCGCTAACGCGTTTGTTTTGCTGTTTCAAAAAGTCCATCGCGAAGTGGATGCCTTTCAACTCCCTGCCGGGAATATTCAGGTTGCGCGGAATGGTTGAACCGCCTGCCAGAACAACCGCGTCGTTATTGCGCACCAGTTCGTCTGCGGCAATATCCTTGCCCACTTCAGTGTTGCATTTGAACACAACACCGTCTTTCTGCATGATTTCGATACGGCGGTCGACCACCCATTTTTCCAGCTTAAAATCAGGGATACCATAGGTTAATAAACCTCCGGGGCGGTCATCGCGTTCGTAAACCGTAACCGAATGCCCCACTTTGCTCAATTGTGCCGCAGCTGCCAAACCTGCAGGACCAGACCCTACTACAGCCACCTTTTTGCCCGATTTAACAAATGGCGCTACAGGTTTTACCAGGTTTTTTGAATAGGCTATCTCTATGATGTGTTTTTCAATCTCTTCTATTGCTACCGCCGGTTTGTTAATACCCAACACACAAGCTGATTCACAAGGCGCAGGGCAAATTCTGCCGGTAAATTCGGGGAAGTTATTGGTTGATGAAAGAATATTATAAGCTTCTTCCCAGTTTTGACGATATACGGCATCATTAAATTCAGGGATGATATTACCCAGTGGGCATCCTGAATGGCAAAAAGGTATGCCGCAATTCATGCAGCGCGCCGATTGCTGGTTGAGCTTTTCGTCGGAATATAAGTGAACAAACTCGTTATAATTTTTTACACGTTCCGCAGCCGGTACCTTTTCAGGAAGCTCCCTGTCGAACTCCTTGAATCCTGTCGCTTTTCCCATTAACCTACAGTTTGATATTGTAATTTTTCTAAAACCTTTTTATACTCTTTCGGGAACACCTTTACAAATTGCGAAGATGCCTTTTTCCAATTGCCGAGCAGCTCTTTTGCAACTTCGCTGCCGGTTAAGTGGACGTGCTTCCGCAATAAAGCGATGATCTGCTCTTCGTCACTGATTGACAACGGATCGAGATCGACCATTTCCGTATTGCAATTTTCGCTGAAAGTGTTATTTGGATTATAAACCCAGGCAATTCCACCGCTCATCCCGGCCGCAAAATTGCGGCCTGTTTCGCCAAGTACCAGCGCACGTCCGCCGGTCATGTATTCGCAGCAATGGTCGCCCACGCCCTCAACAACCGTAGTGGCGCCCGAGTTTCGGACGGCAAAACGTTCACCGGCCATCCCCCGGATAAATACCTCGCCCGAGGTAGCGCCATATAAGGCAACGTTGCCGATGATGATATTGTCTTCCGGCGTGAATGTGGCTCTTTCGGATGGATATATCGCCAGTTGAGCGCCCGATAAACCTTTGCCTACGTAATCGTTAGCTTCGCCTTCCAGTTCGAAAGAAATTCCTTTCGTAGCGAAAGCAGCAAAACTTTGACCGGCGGAGCCTTTGAATTTAAAGTTGATGGTATTATCGGGTAAGCCGACTGATCCATAAAGCTTCGAAATCTCGTTTGACAGCAATGTGCCGATGGTTCGGTCAACATTCCTTACGTCGAACGATGCGAATACCGGTGTTTTGTCTTCGAGAGCCGGTTGCGCCGCCTCCAATAATTTCCAGTCGAGGATATCGCTCATTCCATGATCCTGTTTTTCACTGTTGTAAAGGGTCATGTCTTTTGGATTATTTACCGGGTGCAATATGCCCGAAAGATCGATTTTTTGAGCTTTCCAGTTGGTAAGACCGTCTTTAACCTTCAGGAACTGCACCCGCCCAACCATTTCATTGACAGTGCGGAAGCCAAGCTCTGCCATTATCTCGCGCAGCTCTTCAGCCAAAAAGCGGAAAAGGTTTACTACATGTTCAGGTTTGCCCGAAAATAGTTTTCTAAGTTCAGGGTCCTGTGTAGCCACACCGACAGGGCAGGTATTTAAATGGCACTTGCGCATCATTATACAGCCCCCTGCCACCAATGCCGCAGTTGCCACACCCCATTCTTCAGCGCCCATCAGGCAGGCTATCGCCAAATCGCGGCCTGTTTTAAGCTGACCGTCGGTTTGCAATACCACCCGGCTGCGCAGTTTATTGCGAACAAGCGTTTGGTGCGCCTCGGTTAGGCCAAGCTCCCACGGCAAACCCGCATGTTTTATGGAGCTTATCGGCGAAGCCCCTGTGCCGCCGTCATATCCCGCTATCAGGATAACATCAGCATGGGCCTTTGCAACACCCGCGGCAATGGTGCCAACACCGGCTTTTGAAACTAGTTTAACATTGATACGCGCAGCGCGGTTAGCATTTTTTAGGTCGAAGATCAGCTGTGCCAAATCCTCGATCGAATAAATATCATGGTGGGGCGGAGGAGATATTAAACCAACACCTGGTGTTGAATGGCGCGTTTTGGCAATCCAGTCATCCACTTTATGACCGGGAAGTTGTCCGCCTTCGCCTGGCTTTGCACCCTGGGCCATTTTTATCTGCAGTTCATCCGCATTGGTCAAATAGTTGGAGGTTACCCCAAAGCGCGCCGAAGCCACCTGTTTGATGGCCGAACGCATGGAATCGCCATTTGGTAAGCGCTCATAACGTATTTCATCCTCGCCGCCTTCGCCGGTATTGCTTTTGCCGCCGATGCGGTTCATGGCAATAGCCATGGTGCTGTGCGCCTCGTGCGAAATGGAGCCGAATGACATTGCCCCTGTCGCAAACCGCTTCATAATGTTTTCAGCAGGCTCAACCTGATCAATGTTTATCGGTTCGCGGTGGTGGGCAAAATCCAGCAATCCCCTGATGGTAAAATGCTTCTCGCTTTGCTCATTTATTTCTTTTGCGTAATTCTTATAAATCGAATAATCGTTGGTGCGGGTTGCGTGCTGCAGTAAGTGAACCGTAGTAGGGTTAAACAAATGCGATTCACCGCGGCGCTTCCATTGATAAATACCGCCTTCAGGCAATAAATGCGAGCCGGATTTGGAGTTGCCGAAACCTATTTTATGCTTGCAAAGCGCTTCCCGTGCAATCTCGTCCAGCCCTAATCCGCCGATACGGGTAACGGCCCCATTGAAATATTTGTCGACAACCGATTGATTAATGCCCAATATCTCAAAAACCTGGGCGCCGTGATACGACTGCAATGTGGAGATACCCATTTTAGAGAATATCTTCAACAAGCCGTCATTAACAGATTTTACATAATTTTTTAGCAGTGTTTTAATATCGAGGTCAGTTTCGAGACTGCCATTGTTCTTTAGTGCTTCAATGGTGGATAATGCCAGGTATGGGTTGATGGCAGTAGCCCCAAAGGCGAGCAAACAGGCGAAGTGATGAACTTCCCAGGTGTCCCCGGTTTCAACAACCAAACCAACTGCACCCCTGCGGCCGCTCCGGATAAGGTGATGATGCACTGCCGAAACAGCAAGCAAGGAAGGAATCGGCGCATGACCCGAATCAATGGCACGATCTGATAAGATCAACACTTCGAAACCATCATCGACAGAATCCTCGGCGTAGCGGCAAAGCCTTGCAAGGCCCCTTTCCAACGCGCCGGGAGAACCGTCGGCGTTAAAATAGGTTTGCAGTGTTTTGGCGTGGAACAGGCCGGTATCGATACTTCTTAATTTTTCAAGCTGATGATTTTTTAAAATCGGGTGTTTTAAAACCACGCAATGACAGTGCATTTTATCCTCATCGAGCAGGTTGCCGTTATTGCCGACAAATGTGGCCAAACTCATTACAAGGCGCTCCCGGATAGGGTCGATAGGCGGATTGGTTACCTGCGCAAAAAACTGCTTAAAATAGCTCGACAGGTGCTGAGGTTTGTCAGAAAGTATAGCAAGCGGCACATCGGTACCCATTGAGCCGACAGGTTCTTTGCCTTCCAGCGCCATCGGTTTAATAATGCTGTCGATGTCTTCGCGCGAATAACCGAACACCTGCTGGTAACGAAAAACTGAATCTTCAGAAAGACTCGCAAATGCCAAACGCGCCTCGGCAAGCTCCCCAAGCTGTATTTTATAATTTTCGAGCCAGCGGCCATAAGGCTGCCGCGAGGCTACCTGGTGTTTGATCTCGTCGTCGGTGATGATCTTACCTTTTTCGGTATCGATCAGGAGCATTTTGCCTGGTTGCAGGCGTCCTTTTCGCAATACTAAGCTTTCATCAAGGTTGAGTACACCGGCCTCTGAAGCCGCGATTACACGGCCATCGTTTGTTATTACGAAACGGAGCGGGCGCAGACCGTTACGGTCGAGCAAGGCGCCAATCAGCTTACCATCGGTGAAGGTTATAGCCGCCGGGCCGTCCCATGGCTCCATTAAAGCTGCGTGGAATTCGTAAAATGCCTTCTTAAGCGGGTCCATTTGCTCATTACCGTCCCAGGCTTCCGGGATGAGCATCATCATCACATGCGGCAATGAACGGCCGCTATGCAGCAAGATTTCGATAATATTGTCCAGGCAGGCAGAGTCCGACTGGTTGTTATCGATAACCGGCAGCAGCATCTCCATTTCCTCCTGTGTAAAATAGGAAGAAGCGTATGATTTTAAACCCGAATAAAACCAGTTTAGGTTGCCTGTCAACGTGTTAATCTCGCCGTTATGTGCAATTAGCCTGAATGGCTGCGCCAGTTTCCACGACGGGAAGGTATTGGTTGAGAAACGCGAATGGATCATGGCAAAGCCCGAAGCCAAACGCGGATCGCACAGATCAGGAAAATATTGACGTAACTGGTAGGTAGTTACCTGCCCTTTGTACACGATGGTTTTGCAGGATAGCGAGGTGAAGTAAAAGTGCTCGCCTGCGGCCGGGATTGTTTCGGTTACGGTTTTGTTTATATAACGCCTTAGTACATATAACTTTCGCTCAAAATCGTCCACATTGGTAATGTGGTGTGGCCTTTGGATAAACAATTGCTCTACGTCGGGCTCGGCCTTGCGCGCAGTTTCACCGATAACTGACGAGTTTACCGTTAATTTACGATAGCCCAGTTTATGCAATCCCAATTTTTCAATGGCGTTGCCTATTAAAGTGCGGCAAGCCTTCTTCAATGGTGGTTCCTTAGGAAAGAATATCATACCTACCCCATACTCACCAGGTTCAGGCAGGCTGATCTCGAGGTTTATACATTCCTCCATTAAAAATTCATGGGGCAATTGCAATAATATCCCTGCTCCGTCACCACTTTCAGGGTCACATCCGCATGCGCCGCGATGCTCCATATTTTCGAGCATAGTTAACGCATCGTCAATTATTTGGTAAGTTTTATGCCCGTTTATATTCGTTATAAACCCTGTTCCGCACGAGTCGTGTTCAAATTCCGGCCGGTATAGGCCCTGTCGGCTGTCGTCTTGATCCATTTGTATTATTTTACCGTTTATAAAATGGTGCAACCACGAAATTACAAATTTCAGTTTTTAATTAAAAATATCTTAATGTTTTTAAATTTTTCTAAATAACATCGCATTTATAATTGATATAATTATTAATTTGATAATAAAATGCCCATGATATTATAAAAATTGAAATGATGAATTGAATAAATTCTTTTTTTGCAATTATAAAATATTTTAAGATTTTGCTCATGAGAGAAACTTTAGCGGGAAAATGCACTTCGCCCAATATAATTTTGAACCTCACTTCAAAATAGAAATTATAGAGCGAACCTATTTGCATTGAACTAATTATATTTTTGTAATAATGGAACCCAGAATTTATATGGAGACTCCAAGACTCGTTTTAAGAGACTGGACGGACACGGATAACGCTCCTTTTATGGCGTTGAACAATGATGAAACGGTGATGGAATTCTTCCCCTCAATACTGCCGACAGCAGAAACCATGGCCATGATCCAGAGGCTCAAGGCGCATTTTGATCAATATGGTTATGGGTTTTTTGCAATTGAACGGAAAGATAACGGTCGCTTTATAGGATTTGCAGGGCTATCTCATCCTGGTTTTAAAGCTTATTTTACTCCTTGTGTCGAAATTGGCTGGCGCTTAAGCCGGGAAAACTGGAACCTTGGTTTCGCTACCGAGGCCGCCACGGCTTGCCTTAATTATGGTTTCGAAATTTTGGGAATGGATGAAATACATTCGTTCACGTCGGTGCATAATGCACGGTCGGAAAATGTAATGAAAAAAATAGGCATGTTCAAACAAGGCTATTTTGAGCACCCTTCCATTGAAGGTGGGCATTTTTTGAAGAAGCATGTTTTGTACAGGATAACACGTTCTTAACTTTCCGTATTAATTTTTTTTGTGTTTAACTTACACTCAATTCATAAAAAGCTTTGGCTATTTCAAGATGATGCGTGTCAAAATCTAATCCGTCCTCGATGAACCACCAAAGCGATATAATTGATTGAACTGCTCCCCATTTTATTATACGTTGGTTTGAGATACGCAGTTCATTTGCGAATATAGCGACCCGGTTTCTAATTGTTTCGACCATGTTTTTTCCTTCCAGGTTATTCATTAGAAAAGGCGTTATCTCAAATGCGGTTTCACTTAATAAGCCTTTTGGATCGATTAATTTCCATTCCCCGCCCAATGCCGACAAAATGTTATAATGATGAAAATCGCCGTGAAATAACTGGAGACGCCTGACGGTTTTGATCAGTTCTGTGAAAAGTGTTTCCGCGTTTTTAACCAGATATTGGGGTATTGGTCCGGTGTTTCCTTTAAAATTGCGTCGTAGTTTTTCTAATTCGTTACGTCGTTCTAAAAGAGACGGGTAACTCGCAGGATCGGAAATTTCATGGCTTTGAAGCTGGATAAGCAGTTTTGTGGCAATTTGACACGCCTGTACCTCATTCGTAATTGTTGACAAAGGCCGCCCCGGGCTAAGCTCTTCAAGGATCAGGATACCTTTTTCTGGTTCGGAGTCGATTAGCTGACAAAAAATTGTTCCGCCAAAGGCGTCCAATACCGAAGCTTCCCGGCTTATTTCAACGGTTGAAACGCCCAGCTTTAATACAGCCCGCGTATTGTCTTTAAACAATACGGGTGCAACAAAGTTGAAGGAAAGCTCGTAAGGTTGCAGCAATTCAAAATCCCATTTGTCGCTGCAATAGGCTATTAGCCAGTCTAAGTTTTCTAACCATATCTCCCCGGTTTTTCCGTGAACTCGTGTGACAGTATCTATAAATTTGGATGGGATCGGGGTCATGTTTTTTTTACGTTGCCCGGTAAAACAAAACCGGGAATTATAAAATTATATTTTATAGTTTTAACTGCCTTATAACAGGTCGTAATAATTTGGCGTATTAATAATTATATCCTTTCGAGTTTTAAAGAATAACGAATTGAAAAAGTTTCTTATCATTATCATCCTGGCGCAGGCGATTGGCTTTTATAGCCCGTCCTATGGCCTCGACGGGCCAAAAACATTGGCAATTGGGGCCGACGCGCCCGATTTCAGTTTACCGGGCGTCGACGGGAAAACCTATTCGCTTGCGTCATTTAAAAATGCAAAGATTTTGGTTGTTGTTTTTATGTGCAATCATTGTCCAACCTCGCAGGCGTACGAGGGGCGTGTGAAAAAGCTAACCAGCGATTATACCTCCAAAGGCGTTAGCGTTGTAGCAATCAATCCCAATAACCCATCGTCCTTACGGTTAGATGAATTAGGTTACAGCGACGTTGGCGACTCCTTTGAAGAAATGAAGATCCGGGCAAAAGATAAAGCATTTAACTTCCCGTATTTATATGATGGCGCCACCGAAATTGCCTCGAAAAAATATGGTCCGGTAGCCACCCCTCATATTTTTATTTTTGACAAGGACAGGAAATTACGCTATGAGGGCAGGATCGATGATATGGAGAACCCTGCGAAAACTCCCCATAGCCAGGATGCCCGTAATGCAATTGACGCCATCCTCGAAAATCGGGAGGTAACGGTTACTTCAACTAAAGTTTTTGGCTGCTCGATTAAATGGGCCGAAAAAAGTGTGTGGATCGAGAAGGCCCGGATTCAATGGGCCAATGAGCCGGTAAATATCGATACTATTGACGATAAAGGTATTAAGGACCTTTTAAAAAACACATCGGATAAATTGCGATTAATAAACGTTTGGGCGACCTGGTGCGGCCCCTGCGTTGAGGAATTCCCGGAATTTGTGACCATGAACCGCATGTACCGCGACCGCGGCTTTGAGTTTGTCAGCATCAGCGCGGACGATCCTTCAAAAAAAGAAAGCGCCTTAAAGTTTTTAAAGCGCCAGCAAGCTTCGGGGCCAAATTATATTTTTAACGTGGATGACAAATATAAACTGATAGAAGCGATCGACCCGAAATGGGAGGGAGCATTGCCTTATACGATATTGGTTGAGCCGGGAGGAAAGGTGGTTTATGCGCACCAGGGAATCATCGACCCTGATCAGTTAAAGAAAATAATTTTTGACGACCCGCTTATCGGCAGGATCTATAAAGAATAAAATTATGAACTCAGTTAACGAAATTGCGAGCCGCTTATCCTCGCTTTGCAGGGAACTAAAGTTTCCCGATGCCTACAGGGAATTATTTTCAGAGCACGCGGAGAGCATTGACCCGATTTATGGTAACGTGCCGTTAAACGGACTGGGAAAGCTTTTGGAGCGCGAGGAGAAGTTTTTGGCCGCGACAGAAGTGCATGGACTAACCATGTCCGATCCGGTGTTTGCCGGGAACTATTTCTGCGTGGGGATGACTTTGGACTTTACAACACAAGGCCAGGAACGGAGAAGCGTGGAGGAGCTTTGTATGTACAAAGTTGAGAACGGCAAAATTGTAAGCCAGCAGTTTTTTATAGGGTGAGCATATCGTGATTGTAATACGATGGGCGGAGCTAAGAAGCAAAGTCTACGCTATATATGGCGCTTCTGCATTCGCGCTCGCGTAGTACGGTTGTACGCTGGTGTAGAAGTTGCTTCTCCGCTATTCAGCGGATCGCAACCATGATGGGAGCGGGACAGAGGCGGTTGAGGTGGGTTTATTGCGATGAAATTTTCACCAGTTCTCTGTACAATTTTTCGGTGGGCAGGCCTACCACATTCGTATAGGAACCATTGATCTTTTCAATTCCAATAAGGCCTATTCGCTCCTGTATGCCATAAGAGCCGGCCTTATCCATGGGCTGATACTTATTTACATAGGTTGCAATTTCATCGTCAGTCAGCTTACCAAAATAAACTTCAGAAACATCGTAAAAGCTGTGATATTGATGTTTATATAGCAAACAAACGCCGGTAATTACCCGGTGTATCCGGCCGGAAAGTTGTTTTAGCATTTCGATAGCGTGGGCAGGCGTTTCAGGTTTGCCCAGGATTTGGTCGTCAACGCAAACAATGGTATCTGCAGTAAGGACAATCTCATCCGTTACGGTTTCGTCAAATGCTTTAGCTTTTTTCTCAGCGATGTAAACTGCAATCGCTTCCGGGTGCAAATGCTCCGGGTACGACTCATCAACGTCTTTTAATACGACCCGGAATTCAATATCCATCAGCCGCAATAGTTCCTGCCTGCGGGGGGATTTAGATGCGAGTATGACGTGCGGAAGGCTCATTGTAGGGTCGATGGTCCATAGACCATAGTCCATGGTAAAATGTTTAGCGATATTTTATTTTTACATTCGTGGTGTTGGCCTTGGCTAATGAACTGCTTGGCGATTCACCATGGTCTATGGACCATCGACCATGGACTATCAACCAAAACTCACCAGCTGTAAGCCTCTTCTGTCATCCAATTGCCTTGTATTTTTAGCACTTTTTCAATGATATCGCGGGCGCAGCCTTTTCCCCCGGGAAGCGGTGAAATATATTTGCTTATCGCTTTTACCTCTTCTACCGCATCTGATGGACAGACGGGTAAACCGGCCAGCTTCATGGCCTCCAGGTCGGGAATATCGTCGCCCATATAAATCGCCTTACCTGGATTTATGTGTTTTTCCTCAAAGTAGAGTTTTATTTTTTCGACCTTGGTATGTATGCCCATATAAACATCCTTTATCCCAAGACTATTTAAGCGATATAGCTGGCTTTTTGACCTGCTGCCCGAAACCGTGCAAACGTTATAGCCACATTTCACCGCAAGCTGCAAAGCGTATCCATCCTTAATATTAAATGCGCGGCTTTGTATACCATCTTCGCTAACATTAATAGAACCGTCAGTCAAAACCCCATCTACATCAAAAATGAACGTTGTTATCTCTTTTAGTTTATGCAGGAATGATTCCATATTGTTTGGATTTCACCGATTATTTTTTTGTGATTACACCGATAACTGCGACTGCAAACTGGTCTATTGCAAACTGCAAACTGGCCTACTGATTATCGCGCCATTCGTAAACCCAAGCGGATTGGATCTGTTCCAGGTGGCCCTCGTTGGATTCCTGACGGGTACCGGCAAAATTGGGCAGGGTAAGCACCCATTCCAGCAGATCGGTAAAACGGATGCGGTATATTTTTGATTCATCAAATTCATTGCCGAACTTTTCGTAAAGTTCGATAGCAATATCTTCATGATCTTTCCAGTAGATAGGCAGGCTGTACTTGTTCTCTGTCATTTTTTATGTCTTATAAATACCCGGTAAAAATCGGTGTTATTCTTTTTAGTCGATGTCCCGATAGCTATCGGGATCAAAAACCAATCAGTGTAATCATTAATAAATCGGTGAAATCCTCCACTAGTGGCCCAAAAAACCCGATTGATCGGGCAGCGTCACTTCTATATCGCCGTCGATGATCACACACTGGCAACCCAAACGCGAGTTAATGCGCGGATTTACGGCCCTGTCTATAAAATCTTCCTCTTTGTCTGATATCTCCTGGATGTTGTCCATGCCTTTGTTTACATAAATGTGGCAGGTGCTGCATCCGCATACACCGCCGCAGTTGTGCTGTAACTCGACACCATTTTCCAGGCAAACATCTAAAACTGATTCCCCTTCGGCAATTGGCAATTCAACACTTTCCAACCCTTTTGCCTCAAAGTTTATCTTAACCTTAAAAATGTCCATTTCAGCAAAAGTAACAAAATTACTCAGGCTCCGTGGTTTGCATTTTTGTTTGTGATAATCCCCTGACTTAATAGCTCATATATCATTTTTAGTCGGGGTTCATTAGCCAGCGCATCCAGGTGTGCCGCCATTGTAATTTCATCCCCGCGCACAGCGGGCCCGGTTTGTACATCTGCCGGTAAATTATCCTGAACTTTTTGCGCTGTCTCCAATATCAGCGGCCGCAGCAGTTCAAATTCCAGTTGGTCTTTTTCAAGGAGTTGCTTCGCCACATCATACAAATAATTAGGGAAGTTGCAGGCGAAAACCGCCGCGAGGTGCAATATTTTACGCTGCGCGGAATTTACCCGGTAAACCTTATTACTGATCGTTCGCGCGAGTTGCTCCAGTTCGTATGTAATTCCTTCATCGGCCCCCTCGACACAAAGCGGCACCGACCAAAAATCGATCTCTTTGTTTTTGCTTAGCGTTTGCAGTGGGTAAAGAACACCGGCTTTGGATGTGATCGCAGATAAAGCCTGCAGGTCAGTTGAGCCTGAAGTGTGTACGGTTAATTTTTGATGTGACGCAAGATGTTTTGCAATTGAGGTGATCGCATCATCTTTGACAGAAATAATGAACAAGTCAGTTTCCGGGTCGATATTTTTCAAATCATCCAACGGCTCGGCATGTGCATGATAGGCCAGCAATGCGGCGTTTTGCATATCCCGGCTGTAAACCTGTATGATCCTGTGACCGGCATTTTTAAAAGCCGCCGCCAGGTGGGTTGCAACATTGCCGGAGCCGATTATTGTTATGCGCATAATTGAGGCAAACTGTTTGGCGATGAATATTTCCTGATCAAATCCATTTTTTTTGATAAACCCGAAAAATCGAACTGGTTTGTCGGCTGGCACCAGGATTTGACGATATCGGTAGACGAAAAAGCCAATATACCTGGCTATGGTTCCTGGACGGTGAAATTTAATCAATTTGCCGTACAGCCTCCGGTCGAAATGCTTCGAAATAATTTTACCATCCGCATTCACCTTGATGATACAGATGAATTTAATGGCGCTTTAAAAGTAATTCCTGGTTCGCATTTAAAAAACGTACTCAGGCCTGAAACCTTAGATTGGTCCGGGCAAACTGAAATGACCTGCACAGTAAAAGCTGGCGGCATCATGGTTATGCGCCCCCTATTAATGCATTCATCAGGCCGTACAACTTCAAATAAAAGAAGGAGGGTGATTCACCTGGAGTTTAGCAGAGACACATTGCCCGAAGAAATTAATTGGGCGGAAAAAGAGCATTGGTAACGCAACGGCCGGAGTCATCAAGCATATTAGGGGGCTCCTATGGAGCCTAAAAAGCTGTTTAATTTTTCTATAAACAGGGTGCTCCTATGGAGCTTTCTTGCGTGTCGGCGTTTATGGCAATAAACATCGGCGACTTCTCAATAGGACTTCGTCACTGGCTCCAGCGGAGCCACCTGTTTATAGAACAAACCCCACCTGTGTTTAGGCTCCATAGGAGCTTCCTTCTCAAATAGGCAAAAGCGCCTTTTATTCGATAAAATCAAATAAAAATCGATCTTCAAATGGAATTTCAAATTTTTGCAATAAACTCAAATATTCCTGCTTGAACGTTTTTTTCTGATGATGGAACTCCTGGTTGAGGACATATTTTACCACCGCGTCAATATGTGAATGCGAATACGAAAACACGCCATACCCGTCCTGCCAGCTAAATTTTCCTTTTACCCAATTTTTGGAGTTAACGAACTCGTTACTCTCAACTTTAATTTCTTTCACAAAGTCCGAAATTAGTATCGTCGGCTTAAAACCAACAAACATATGTGTATGGTCCGGCATCGCATT
>Ga0207132_1027_pt1 | contig 31258 bp, 26 predicted proteins | sample Alteio_BWMinHeat_14_FD_153554 | JGI IMG/M metagenome (GOLD analysis project Ga0207132, IMG submission 153554) | Enriched cells from forest soil in Barre Woods Harvard Forest LTER site, Petersham, Massachusetts, United States -... | ecosystem: Environmental > Terrestrial > Soil > Temperate forest >...
GAAGGGGCCATCGATACGGATCTTCTCGAGGAAGGAAAACGCAATCTTCGGGAGCGGGTGGAGCGGGACGGATACTTTGACGCGCAGGTGAATTACACGACGGAAACGAAGGAAGTCGAGGGCAAGGAACAGAAATCGAAGGGCACCGAAGAGGTCATCACCTACCACATCGAGCGGGGGGAACGGCACAAGCTGGCGGGAATTGAAATAACGGGGAATCACTACTTCAGCGCAGAATTGCTGCGCAGCCGGCTGCAAGTTTACGGAGCGGCCTTCGGATCGCGGGGGCGGTTCAGCCGGCGGCTGATTGAAGCGGACGCGGAATCAATGCACGGGTTGTATGACGCGAACGGCTTTCTGAATGCGAAGGTGGATGGGCAAATCCTGGACGACTACAAAGGAAAAAAAGGAGACATTTACGTACGATTCGCGGTCCAGGAAGGGGAGCAGACGCGCGTGGCGTTGCTGGCCATCGAGGGGATCCACGCGTTCAAGGAAGAGGAGTTGCTGGCAGTCGTCGGATCGACGCCGGGGCAGCCGTACTCCGATTTTAACGTGACCACGGACCGGGACAACATTCTGGCGCTGTATTTCAATGAAGGTTATCCGGAGGCCAGTTTTACTTCGACGGCGGAACGCGTCACTCCGGAAAAGAGTGAGGGTGGGAACGGAGCGCCGAAGAGCGGGGCCGCGGAAATCGAGAAGAACCAGAAGAAAGAGGAAGGCAGGGAAAGGAGTTCGAAACCGGAGGTCGTGCAGGCGGCGCCGGTAAGGCTGGTCTATCACCTTACGGAAGGACCGCAAACGCGGGTGAGGCGAATACTGCTCGGCGGGTACACCCGCACAAGGACAAAAGTTATTCAGCGAGAGATTCGAGTGAAGCCGGGTGCTCCGCTGCGCGAAGGGGATGTGGTGGAATCGCAGAGGCGTTTGTACAACCTGGGGATATTCAACCGCGTGACGATTGAACCGCAGAATCCGAATGGGTCAGACCCTGACAAAGACATCGTGGTTTTGGTGGAAGAGGCCAAGCGATACACGATGGCCTACGGTGGAGGATTTGAAGTGCAACGGCTGGCCAGCACGACAAATCCGACAGCCGGCGAGCTGCAGGCGGCCCCGCGTGGGATTTTTGAGTTAACCAAGGTGAACCTGACGGGTAGGGCGGACTCCCTTTCCATGAAGGTGCGCGGGAGCACGATCGAAGACCGGGCGCTCCTCGGTTATTCCATCCCCAATACGTTTGGGAGTCCACACTTCAGCTCGCAGGCTACGGCGTACACGGAAAAAACGCAGGATATCAACACGTTCACGGAAATGCGCTATGAAGTATCGGGGCAATTGACGGACCAAGTGACACCGTTCACCACCGTGCTGTACCGGTATGCTTTCCGGAAAGTGCTGGTTTCGAGCCTGAATATTGCGTCGGAGGAGATACCGTTGTTCGAACAGCCCACGCTGGTGTCCGAGTTTGGCGTGACCTGGCTGCGCGACAAACGGGACAATCCGGCTGATGCGAGTAAAGGAAGTTTCAACAGCGCGGATTTCAACATCGCCAGCACGAGCATCGGTTCGAGCGCGAGCTTTCTGAGATTTTTCTTTCAGAATTCGACGTACCACCCCATCAAACGGCGCTTCAGCTTTGCGCGTTCCATCCGGATCGGGATTCTCGAGCCGTTCGCCAATACCCAGTCACTGACCTTCCCGCCGCCCACGGCGAACGAGTGCACGGGGAAGGCGACGCCCGGGCCGACGCCGGAAATCATCCCGCTGCCGGAAAGATTCTTCGCCGGAGGCGGAACGTCGCTGCGAGGATTCGCGCTGAACCAGGCCGGACCGCGCGATCCGTGCACGGGATTCCCGGTGGGAGGCCAGGCCATGCTGGCGCTCAACCAGGAGTTCCGCTTTCCCATGCGCTTGCCGTACATCGGGACGTCACTGGGAGGGGCGTTTTTCTACGACGGGGGAAACGTCTATAGCCGGCTCGATCATATCACTCTTCGAATGTACTCGCCGAAGCCAGTTTTCGCGCTCCAAGACCCCGCCCAGCCGGCCAGCGCGACGAATCCTACGGTGTGCGTTTACAACTGCACCAACGAGCTGAATTATTTCGCGCATACGGTCGGGTTTGGAATCCGCTATGCGACGCCGGTAGGACCGATCCGCATTGATTTGGGTTACCAAATCAACCGGCCGTTTTTTGTTGTGCCGTGCGTCACCAGCACCACGGGCGCGCCGGTGATTCCGCTTTGCCTCAAGGGCGCGCAGCTTCCGAGACTGCAGATTTTCTTCAATTTGGGGTCGACATTTTAATGCCGCGAGCACTGATTTTCGGATGCGGCGCGATTTTTCTTGCGCTGGCTAGCGCTTCGTTTTTGAAGGGGCAGGAAGTGGTGGACCGCATCGTGGCGCGAGTGGAGAACGATGTCATTTTGTTGAGCGAAGTGCGAGAACTGAAAGAGTATCAGCAGCTGGTGAATGGAAAATCCGAAAGCGAGAGCGCGATTTTGGACCGCCTGATCGACCAGTGGATTGTGAGGTCAGAAGCGGCGTTGTCCCGGTTTCCGGAGCCAACGGAAGCAGAGACGGACGGGGAAGTTTCGCGAGTCGTGAAGTCGTTCGCCTCACCGGAGGAATATGAAGCGCGAAGGAGGCAAAGCGGGCTGAATGACGAGGAAGTGCGAAAGATTGTGACCGCGCAGCTGTACCTCAACAGCTACCTGGATTCAAGATTTCGGCCGTCGGTACAGATCGATGAAAAGGCGATTGTGGATTTCTATCAAAATGCAGTTGTGCCCAGAGCAAAGGCCCGCGGACAGGAGCCTCCCACACTGGATGCCTCGCGCGACTTGATCCAGGAAGCTCTGGTGCAGAGCGACATCAACGAACAAGCGGACCGCTGGCTGAAAGAAAGCCGCGCGCGGCTGCACGTGCAAAAGTTTCTAGAGCAAGGGGCGAAATGAAGCTCAGGAAGCGCCACCCGATATGGAATTGGGTGATCCACACGCCGTGGGTGCTGACGGTCATCGCGATTCTGTGCGTGATGGGTTTCTTGGGGAGCGGAGCGGGGAATCCCATCCTCGAGCGGTGGATCGTACATCGTTTGGAGAAAGCCACGGGCGGCCGCGTGGAAATGCGGGCCCTTTCGATACAGTGGCTTTCGATGCGCGCCACGCTGAAGGGTTTGGTGATTCACGGGCACGAGCCAGCGGGAACACAGCCGCTGTTTTCGGCCGAAGAGGTGCAGGCGGAATTGCAGATCGATTCTTTCTGGGGGCGAAAAGCATCGCTGAGCGACCTCCTGGTTAAGAAACCGCAGGTGCACGTCCGTGTGGCGAAAGACGGCTCGACAAACGTGCCGGCTCCCGGGCAACCGAGTGGTTCGGAGAGGACCCTGCGCGAATCGCTTTTCGATCTGCGCGTGCGCCGGGTGAGAATCGAAAACGGGTGGCTGCTGTACAACGAAGTGAAAGTGCCGCTGGCCGTGGAAGGCGGGGAGATGAGCCTGGGGCTCGACGCAGGCGGGACCGCCGAGCATCCCTTGTATCTGGGGAATCTGGAATGGCGGGACATCCGATTCACTGCCGAGAGGCTGGTGCCGGTGCCGGCAAATCTCTCAGCGAAATTTACGGTGTGGCGCGAAGGATTCACACTGGAGCAGGGCGTGTTGAGCGCCGGGCGATCGCACCTTGATGTGCAGGCGGAAATGTCGGATTTCACAAAACCAAAATGGAGTTTCCGCTACCGCGGATGGGTGGAGTTGCTCGACTTGCGTGAGACATTTCGTTCTCCGCTGACGCCGACTGGACACGTCGATGTGCGGGGGGAAGGAACGTTTAGGGACGGCCAGTACCAGGGCACGGGCAGCTACGCGGGGCGCGATATCCATCTGAGTTACGACATTTTTCGCGCTGCGGGACTGACCAGCCGCGGCAGCTACAGCATCAACAACGAAGGGCTTGTGGTGCCTGACTTCCTCACGCAAATTTTCGGCGGAACGGTAAAAGGAAGAGTGACGCTGGGCTTCGCGGGGGTGCAGTTTCGTGCCGACACCCATATCGAGAACGTGCGCCTCGCGGGAGTGTTTTCTGCCATCGAGCATCCCGGGTTTCCGATTGATGAACTTCAGTGGGATGCGCTGCTCGGCGGGGACACCATCGAGACGTGGAGCAATGCATTTGAGCATTTCGAGCTTGGCGGCAAGATGGACTGGAGGCCCGGGGAAGTTTTGGCGGCGGGCCACTTGCCGGTAACGGCGAGCTGGCAAATCCACTACGGCTACGATTCCGGCGTATTCGCGATCAGCGCAGGCGAATTCGAAACGCCGTCGTCGAAGGGAACGATTACCGGAGCACTGGCGCCGCGGAGTTCCATGCTGGACGTGCATTTCGAAACTGCAGCACTGGAATCGTACAAAGATTTCATCGATGCGATACGCGGGGCGAAGCCGGGTTCCAGGGACACCATCAAAGAAATCTCGGGGAGCGCGCAATGGGACGGCAAGATCGCCGGACCTGGCGGTCATCCGACGTTTAACGGTCACGTGCGGTGCGAGCGGGTACGCTACAACGGAGTTGCACTGGATGCTGTCGAAGGCGACCTCAGCTATTCGTCTACGGAACTTGGATTGGCGCGAGGCAAGCTGCGGTATGGGGCCATGGATACGGAGATCGAGGGAACGCTCGGCCTGACGGATTGGAGTTTTCTGCCAGACAACGAGTGGACGGCCGATGTGAACTTCGACAAGACTGCGGTTGAAACCATTCAGAAGCTGCTTGGCTCGGCGTATCCCGTACAAGGTGTCTTGAGCGGCCAATGGCATGGGCACGGGACGCGAGCGGCGCCGGCGGTCACGGGGCTGTTCGATCTCGCCGACGGAACTGTCTATGGGGTGTCCTTCTTTCGATTGCGAGGCCAACTGAACCTCGCGCCGGACGGGGTACGGGTCGCGGACGCGGAGTTGCGCGTATTCGCACCCGGAAAGGAGAGCGGCCGGGGCGCGGGAATCGTAACCGGAACGGCAGGGTATCGATTTGCGGACCAAAGCATAACGGCGGATTTGGTGGGAGCCTCTCTCCCCCTTGAGAATATAGAGAAGTTGCAGTCCGTGCGGCTGCCCATCGGAGGGCTAGTCACATTTCGCCTGAAAGCCAGCGGCCCGCTTTCCACGCCGCAAGGTGGGGGTACATTCCGGGTGGTGGATTTTCGCATCGGGAAGGATGCCATCGGAAGCTTCGAGGGCAGTCTCACATCGAACGGACGGACGGCGGAGCTGGACCTTGGCTCGGCCATGACCACAGGAGGGATTTCCGGCGAAGTGACGCTGGGCTTGGCTGATCCTTATGCCCTGAACGGAAAAGTTTCCGTTACGAATATCGATCTAAATCCGTTCTTGCTGGCCGCTTTGCACCTCAAGCAGTTTAATGGTCACGGCGTAGCCGACGGCGACATCACCGTGGCCGGCGAATTAAAACATCCCGAGAACATCGTGGTGGACGCCAAGTTTTCGAAGCTCGCGTTGAATTACGCCAACGTGCAGCTGGAAAACGTGGGACCGATCCATCTGCGCACTTCGAAGGAGAGCCTGGAGATCGATCAAGCCACCTTCAAAGGGACGGATACAAACATTGCACTTTCGGGCGCGGTGCGATTTGCCGGGCGGGGCACGCTGGGTTTGAAACTGAATGGAGCGCTGGACCTACGGCTGCTCACGGGATTCCTACCGGCACTGGAAGCGAATGGTCCGGCCCAGATCAACGCGTCTTTCGAAGGGCCGTTCGACCGGCCGCGCATTACCGGACGGGTGCACATCGAACGCGCTTCCGCACGAGTGGCCGATTTTCCGACGGGGATGAGCAACATCACGGGCGATTTGGTCTTTGACGCGACGCGGCTGTTCTTTGAGAACGTGACGGCCGAATCGGGCGGGGGCACCATGCACCTCACCGGAACGGTCAACTACATCGAGAGTCCCCTGCGGTACGACATAACGGTGCGCACCGATCGCGCGCGCATCCGATATCCCGAAGGGATGAGTTGGCTGGCCGGCGGGTCGCTGCGACTGACGGGAACACCGTCTTCTGGAGTACTTTCGGGAAAAGTGGTGATCGAACGGGTGACGCTGACCGAGGGCCTGGAGGTTGCTAGTGTGCTGGTCTCCTCGAAAGGGAGCATTTCGGGACCATCCACGAGTTCGCCGTTCTTGCGTAACTTGCAATTCGATATCTCGGCGCTATCCGCGCCCGACGCACGGATGGAGTGGCCGGGAGCGGAGCTGGAAGCAGAAGCGAACCTTCGCGTGCGCGGGACGTGGGAGCACCCGATTCTTCTTGGGCATATCCACATTCTCTCGGGCGAGATGACCTTTCACGGCGACAGGTATCGGGTGACGCGCGGCGACATGAACTTTGCGAACCCGTTCCGGCTGGACCCGGTGTTGAACGTGGAAGCCACAACGACGATTCAGCAGTACGAAATCACCCTGAATTTTAACGGGCCGGCTAGCAAGCTGACGCTGGCTTACCGCTCTGATCCGCCGCTGCCGGCGAACGACATTATCACGCTGCTGGCGCTGGGGCAGACGAGTTCGGAAGCGAGCATCCGAGGCGGTGGAACGGGTGCAACACAGAGTGCCTCGTCGGGGGCATCGGCGATTCTCTCCGAAGCGGTCTCGAGCCAATTGGGAGGGCGGGTCGAGCGATTGTTTGGGATTACGCGGTTCCGGGTCGATCCCGGGCTAGCGGAAGTGGGCTCGACGACTTCGTCGCAGAACGCGGCGGCGCGAGTCACCGTGGAGCAGCAGGTCACGCGGGATCTAACGATTACTTATGTTTCGAATGTAGGGTCGACACAGCAGCAGGTCATTCAGGTGGAATATAACTTGAACCGGAACGTATCGGTCGTGGCTCTTCGGGACCAAAACGGCACGTTTGGAATCGACATCAAATTTAAGAAACACTTTCAGTAGAAGTGGCCGAAAGCCGCTGAACCTTAGAATTGCGGAGGATCGGGTGGTTGGGCCGCTTGCTGAGACTGGCCTGGTGGCCCGCCCTGTGGTCCACGGGCAGCCGGTTGCCAGCGGCGCGGGCCGCTGAGGCGTGCGGATTCGCCGATCTCCGGATTCTGGGCTTTTAGTGCCTGGAGGGCGTCTTTGGCGGCCCGGGCACCCGTCGCGCGGCTGGCGGCCTGGATTTCGCGAGCGATCTTGGGGGTCTCGGCAGCAACCTTCTGACCCAGCGGAGAACCGTAAAACTGCAGCAAGGTCTTGATTTCGTCGTCGGTGTAGTGCCTGTCGTAGATTGCGACGAGCTGCTCGGTCAGCTGGTCGACGTCGAATTTCTTTTGATAGCTCTCGATGAACGAGGTGACAAAGGCCTGGCCTTTGCCGTTATTGGGGACGGTGGCCAGAAGCTTTTCCCGGTATAGTTCACTGGAATTGGCAACGGCGTCCTGCATCTGATCGCGTGCGCCGATGAGCTCCATCAGCGAGCGAATGTCCGCGTCCTTGAGGGGATCGACGGGCTTGGCTGCGGCCGGGCTGGTCTGATCCTCGGCGGCTGCGCTTTGCGGAGCGGCGCTGACGGGATTTTGCGATGCGCCCTGGATGGCCAGGAAAAATGCTCCAACGTAGATGATGACAAGAGCTAGGACGGCCTTCATGACTTCCTCCGCGGCGGAACTGTACTTGAGCCTTTCCGCCACTTGTTAAATTGTAGGAAATGCGGCGCCCGGGAGCGCGATTCGCGCGGTACAGGCGTGCTTCTGGCTTAACTGTCCGCTCGTTCAGGTGGCATTGGTAACCCTCCATGGGGCTTTCTGCTACCATGCCGCGGCATGGCGGAGACAACAGCGGCGAGCGCAACGCCCCCCGGCGTTGCCGAGCACCTTGCAATCATCGACCGGGAAGCCGGTCTCCATCGCAATTTGACGCCGCGGCAGCTCTCCATGATCGCGATGGGCGGAGCGATCGGAACGGGATTGTTCCTGGGCAGCGCGATTTCCGTACAGCTTGCCGGGCCGGGCGTGATTCTCAGTTTCGTCGCGGCGGGTGCCATTGCGCTGTGCTTGATGTGGGCGCTCGGCGAAATGACGGTGGCCCATCCGGTGGCGGGTTCGTTCGGCGTGTACGCCGAAATGTACGTGCATCCCTGGGCCGGCTTTGCGATGCGCTACTCCTATTGGCTGGCGCAGATGATCGCGACCGGCAGCGAGGTGCTGGCCGCTTCGATTTATTGCAAACACTGGTTTCCGCATGTGCCCTCGTGGATGTGGATTGCGGGATTTTCGGCGGCGCTCGTTTACGTGAACGCGCGGAGCGTGGCGAGCTTCGGGGAATTCGAATATTGGTTTGCGATGATCAAGGTGTTGACCATCAGCGTGTTTCTGATTCTCGGCGCCGCGCTGCTCCTAGGCTTCGGATTCCCTCGCATCGGGGTCCGGAATTATACCGGGCATGGAGGATTTCTTCCGAACGGATGGCCAGGAGTCGGCCTGGGCGTGGCCATGGCCATCTTCAGCTTTCTGGGAGTGGAGATCGTGGCCGTCACATCCGGAGAAGCCAAAGACCCGACCACGGCCCTGCCGAGGGCGTTGCGCTGGACCCTCGGTCGTCTGGGACTGTTTTATGTGGGCGGGCTGGCGGTTGTTGTGGGCATCGTGCCGTGGAGCGAGGTTGGGCTGGGGGAAAGCCCGTTTGTGCGTGTTTTCGAGATCGTCGGCATTCCCGCCGCGGCGGGGGTGATGAATTTCGTGGTGCTTACCGCAGCGCTTTCCAGCGTCAATTGCAATTTGTATCTGATGGCGCGCATGCTTTTTTCCCTTTCGCGAGGAGGTTACGCGCCGCCGGGGTTGGGGCGTTTGAGTAGGCGAGGGACTCCGGTTGTGGCGTTGCTCGTCTCCAGCGCTGGAATGTTCGCGGCGCTTTTCATGGATCATTGGTTTCACGCGACCGCGTATGTCTACATGCTGGGATCTGCGGTCCTTGGCGGCATTTTTGTTTGGCAAATGATTTTTGTTACGCACCTTGCGTTTCGCCGCCGAACCCCGAGGTGGGCAAAAGCGCCTCTGCGGTTTGCGCCGCCCGGGCCGTGGACTTCGGCTTTCGGACTTATCGGGCTAACGGCGGTGCTTATTTCGACGTGGTGGGTCCCGGGACTGCGAATCACGCTGATCGCGGGAGTTCCCTGGCTTGTGTTCATTTCGCTGTGTTACCTTGTGTGGAGAAAGGTCCGTTCCCGGAACATTTCCGATGGAGCTAGGGAAGATGGATGAACTGCTGAAATGGCGTCGCGAATTTCCAATCCTTGAGCGCACGACCTATCTGATCAGCAATTCGCTGGGAGCCATGCCTCGCGGCGTGTACGACGAAATGCGGGCTTATGCCGATTTGTGGGGCGAGCGCGGTGTGCGCGCCTGGGAAGAAGGCTGGTGGGAGATGGCCGTCAATGTGGGCGACCTGATCGCTCCGCTCGTCGGCGCGGGACGGTGCGAAATTTCGCTGCATCAGAATGTGACGCTCATTCAGGCGGTGATCAGCTCGTGTTTTGACTTTCGCGGGCCGCGCAATAAAGTGGTGATGACGGACCTGGAATTTCCATCGATTCAATACTTCTACCACGAGCAGCGGCGCAACGGGGCGCGTATTGAACTTGTTCCCAGCAACGATTCGGTGCGGTTCGATCTCGACAAATTCCTCGCGGCCATCGATCAGAACACGCTGCTCGTGCCCATCTCGCAAGTTCTCTTTCGAAGCGCTTACATCGTGGATGCCAGGGCGATTATTGAAAAAGCCCATCGCGTGGGGGCTCACGTTATTCTGGATCTTTTTCAGGCTACGGGGACCATTCCTATCGATGTGCGCGGACTCGGGGCAGATTTTGCGTGTGGTGGGGTGCTCAAGTGGCTGTGCGGCGGGCCGGGCGTGGGGTATCTCTACGTGCGGGAAGATCTGCGCCGGAAGTTGAAGCCGGCGATCGCCGGGTGGATGGCGCACCGGCGGCCTTTCGCCTTTGAGACCGGCGCGATCGATGCGCGCGAGGATTCCTTCCGGTACTTGAACGGCACGCCGCACATTCCTGCGCTGTATGCGTGTCAGCCGGGTCTGGACATACTGAGCAAAGTCGGGATTGCCGCAATTCGCGAAAAGTCCATACGCATGACCGCGCGTCTTTTTGCGGGCGCGAAGGCGCATGGTTGGCCGGTGAACACGCCGGAGAATCCGGCGGAGCGTGCGGGCACGGTTTCCGTCGATTGCCCGCATGCCGCCGAAGTGTGTCGCGAGCTTCTGGCCAGAGAGGTTCTGGTGGATTACCGCCCGAAAGCCGGCGTACGGCTATCACCCCATTTCTACAATCGCGAAGAGGAGTGCGATCTGGCCATGACGCAAATCGCGGACATTCTTGAAACACGAGCTTGGGAAAAACATACCGCAGCGCTCTCGCATGCTTGACCAGGGGACGGTATTTGGAAGGTTGGGAAAGAGTAGGGGACGGCGCGATCAAGATGAAACCGTTTCGCAATAACCGAGCTGGCGAGCGGCACCCAGAGGACTCTGGCGAGGACCAGTTCGCCGTCGAGCGCGCTGAGATGCTCGACAAGCAATTACGGCGGCGCGGCGTTCATGATTCCGGGGTGTTGTCGGCCATGGCTGCGGTACGCCGTGAAGAGTTTGTGCCCAAGGAGTTTCGCCAGCGAGCCTACGAAGACGCGCCATTGCCCATCGGCGAAGGCCAGACGATCTCGCAGCCGTACATCGTTGCGGCGATGACCGCGGCGTTACACCTTACCGGGAGCGAGCGCGTTTTGGAAATTGGGACGGGTTGCGGCTACCAGGCGGCGATTCTTTCGCACCTCGGGAAAATTGTGTTCAGCATTGAGTCGCGTTCGGAGCTGGCTTCCTCAGCGGCGGCGCGGCTTGAGCGGCTCGGATATGCGACTGTGCATATTCACTGCGGCGACGGCACGCTGGGCCTGCCCGAACTTGCTCCGTTTGACGCCATGCTCGTCGCGGCAGCGGCGCCTCGAGTGCCGGAGCCGCTTCGTTCGCAGCTCGCCGAGGGCGGCCGTCTGATCTTGCCGGTAGGGGATGCGGACAATCAGGAATTGCTCTGCCTCGAACGGCACGGGAACTCCTTCGAGACGCGCACTCTGGAAGCGTGCCGCTTCGTGCCTCTTATTGGCTATTACGGATGGAAGGAACCCCCGGCGCGATGAGTTCAGTCGACCCTGACCTATCGATTGTTATTCCCTCCTACGACGAAGAGTTGCGCCTTCCAGGGACTCTCGAACAGATCGCAGCCTATCTGCCGAGTTTGGGAAGAGACACGGAAATCCTGGTCGTCGATGATGGCTCGAAGGATCGCACGGCAGAAGTCGCTGAGGCCTTTCGCAAGACACTTCCCTCCCTGCGGTTGATTTCCAATGCTGTGAATCGTGGGAAGGGCTTCAGCGTTCGTCACGGGATGCGCGAAGCACGTGGTCGGAGCGTGCTCTTCACGGACGCCGACTTGTCTGCTCCGATCGAAGAAGCGCCCAAACTTCTCGAAGCCCTCGAGACCTACGACGTAGCCATAGGCTCCCGCGCGCTGGACCGCAGTCTTATTTCTGTCCATGAGTCACGCTTCCGCGAGTTCGCGGGAATCATCTTTAACACCATCGTGCGAGTGATCCTGCGACTGCCCTTTGTCGACACGCAATGCGGCTTCAAAGCATTCCGTCGCGAAGCGTGCCAGATTCTTTTCGAGCAGCAACGCGTCGAGCGGTTCGGCTTCGATCCCGAATTGCTCTATCTGGCGAGACATCATGGCCTGCGCACCATCGAGATTCCCGTGCGGTGGAAGCACTCGCCCGCGACGAAAGTGAATATGTTTCGGGACAGCATTCACATGTTTGTGGACGTGTTCATGATCCGCCTGAACTCCATCCTGGGCCGCTATCCGCGGGGCTCGTGAGCGCGGCGGAGGCCCTATGCTTTATGCTACAAAGTACTTGACAGAGTCGCGGTTTTGCGGTAGCTTCTGGGCATGGTAGCCGCCGGACCTCTCCGCACGCATAAGCGCGAACCCATCCCCATAGACGCTCGCGCCGCCGATCATCTCAAATACATTCGCGAAACCATGGAGAGCGCGGCGGAGTTCACCGCCGTGCCTGGATGGGGCGGTGTTGCCATGGGCATCACGGCGCTGGTGGCCGCCTTCGCCGCAGCGCGGCAGTCTTCGCCGCGCGCTTGGCTTGCCGTCTGGCTCGTCGAAGCCTTTGTCGCCGTGGCCATTGCGGCCCCGGCAGCCGCTACCAAAGCGCACCGCGCGAATTCGGCGCTTTTCTCTGGCCCGGGCCGCAAATTTCTCTTCAGCTTTGCTCCGCCTATCATCGTGGGCGGATTGTTGACGTTTGCGCTCTTCGCGGCAGGAGCGTCGGCAGCACTTCCAGGCGTTTGGCTGCTTCTTTATGGCACGGCCATCGTCACCGGTGGGGCGTTTTCCGTGCGCATCGTTCCCGTCATGGGCTTTTGCCTCATGAGTCTAGGTGCTGCGGCGCTACTTGCACCAGCTGCCTGGGGTGATCGGTTGATGGCCGTGGGGTTCGGAGTGTTGCAGATTGGTTTCGGAATTTGGATTGCACGGCATCACGGGGGATAAAAGGCAATCGTATGGCGAAGTCATCGACGGCACACCAGGAACGGCTGCAGCGCACGCGCGAGCGCGATGTCTCGCTGGCTGCCGTGCGAGGATCCGCGCGCGAAGCTGTCTCGCCAGATCTGGACAGGCTGATCCATGAGCGGATTCGGCTAGGGATTGTGAGCGCGCTGGCGGTGAACCGTTCGCTGACTTTCAATGAGCTGAAGGCCTTGCTGAAAACCACGGACGGCAATCTGAGCGTTCATGCCCGCAGGCTGGAAGAAGCGGACTACATCGCTTGTACGAAGTCGTTTGACGGAAGGCTGCCCAAGACGGAGTACCGGCTGACGACAGCGGGCCGGCGGGCGCTGGAGCGTTACCTGAATCATATGGAGGCGCTGATTCGCGCGACGCGCGAGGGCTAGCAAGGCAAAAATTTTTTAGCCATTTACTTTGTGTTGTAGAGTAGTTTATGCGATTTTCCCCGCGGCGGAGAAAGCAAGTAAAAAACATGCAACCCCTGACCATGCAGCATCTGGCCACGACGCCTCCTGAACCTGTCTCGCGCTCAGGCCTGCACGTGGCCATCATTGCGGACGGCAACGGCCGCTGGGCGACATCGCGCGGACTTCCGCGCTCGGCGGGGCATCGCGCCGGCGCCGAATCAGCTCGGCGGGTCATCGAAGCGGCGCCGCGCTTGGGCATTCGTACGCTCACGCTGTTTGCGCTGTCCTCGGCTAATTGGAAACGCCCGGCGGCGGAGGTGAATGCAATTCTCCGTCTTTTGCATGAATACCTGCTGGTAGAAACATCGCATTGCGTCGAGGAAGGCGTTCGGCTTAGCGTCATCGGTCGCCGCGACCGCATTCCTGGCACGTTGCGCCAGGCCATAGCCGATTGCGAAGCCGCCACCGCAAGCGGTGCGAGGCTCCATCTTCGGCTGGCCATCGATTACTCTGCGCGCGAAGCGATCTACCACGCCGCCTGCCGCTTTTATAAGGTCACCGAGCTCTCTCAAGAGTCGTTCTCGAACGTCCTCTCGGAAGTTCTGCGGGGCGGCTCCACAGACGTGGATCTGCTCATACGAACGGGAGGCGAGCAGCGGCTCTCTGATTTTCTTCTATGGGAGTGCGCCTTCGCCGAATTTGTTTTCCTGCCGAAACGCTGGCCGGATTTTTCCGTGCCGGACCTGGAATGCGCCGTACAGGAATTTGGCAGGCGAGAGCGCACCCGTGGAGCTCTGCCCGACGCAATTGCCGGATAACTTCGTCCACAGACGAGCAGAAAAATTGCGACAGACTTCTGCCCGCGGCCAATTTGTCGTGGTTCGACTGAAAGCCTGGTTCGACGAACGCACCATTTCCAGAAACCGCGGTGACGGGCCGCTCACACCCAACCCACGCCGCGTCGCGCTCGCAGACGCCAACGGCCGCGCGTACGCGCCATCTCCCGAGGGAGAAGCCGAGCTAGCGCGTCGGAAGGGCGAAGCGGGGGTCTCTCGGCGTGCCATTACGCCCCGGCCAATCCTTCGAAAAGGATGTAGCCTTCGATGTGCGCAAAGACGCCCCCGGACTGCGCCTGCTGATCACCGAGGACGATCCGGAGACGGTCCTAATCATCGGCCACGAAAACAGCCGGTTGCACCCTAAGATCTATCTCGGCCTCGGCTCCGCTCCGCGGATCACCCGTGAAATCAGCCCGTTAACTCCCCGCCAGTAAGCTCGGAGAGGCAATTCTCCAGCCCCCACCCCTGACGTTTGGCTTCCGGCAGTCGTCTATGTCCCAGGAGCCAGAAATGGGAACTACGGGACTTGCGCTGCCCTGGGAGACTAGAATCTCTTCCGTGCCGCGCGAACGGGAGAACCGAGTGGAAACTTCCGAAGGCCTTCCAAGCCACGCCAGCCAGAGTGCGGCGCCTGGAGCAGCGACCCAGGCAAGTTCCGAGGACGCCGAGCTGGCGGAGCGCTGCCGCACGGGTGATCTTGGAGGATACGAGCGTCTTTACGCGCTGCATGGGGCGCGCATGAAGAACGTGGCGCGCAATCTTCTGGGGAACCCAGTCGACGCCGAAGATGCCGTGCAGGAAACATTCTTGAAAGTGCAGCGAAGCATCGCCAGCTTTCGCGGGCAATCCAGCTTTGCGACCTGGACGTACCGGATTCTCATCAACACTTGCTACGACGCACGGCGCAGCCGAGTGCGGAAGAGAGAGGTGGTGAATGACGACAGCGAAGATTCACCCCGGGCGGAGCCGCGCGCGCCCGGCGCGCATCCTTCCTTGCGGATGGCTCTGGAACGGGCGCTGCAAGGCTTGACCAAGCATCAGCGCGACGTTTTCTTGCTGTACGAAGTCGAAGGATTCCATCATGCCGAAATTGCCGGGATGCTGGAGATTACTGAAACGGCTTCGAAGAACACACTTTTTCAGGCGAAGAGAAATCTTCGGCAGGTGCTTGAGCCTCCGCGTAGCACGGGCGCCCAAGGAGCACGGTGAATGACGATGAATACTACATGTGAAGACCGCGACAGAATTTTTGAGGACGGCACGCCGGCAGAATGGGCCGACTTCGAGGCCCACAGCGCGAATTGCGCCGTCTGCTCCGAACAGCTGCGCTCCTGGAAAGCGCTGAGCGCCGCAGCACAGGAAATGCGCGACTACTCCCTTAGCCCTTTGCTGTGGTCCCGCATCGAGCGCGCGCTGACCGCCGAAGCTGCCGCCAAGAAGCAGCGCTCCGGACGATGGGCCTGGCTGTCGCTTAGATCCGGCTTCTCTCTGGGATGGCAAACCGCCGCGGCTGCTACCTTGGTGCTGATCTTGACAGTTTCCGCAAGCTGGATTTATTTGCACCGCACCGCGCCGGGACCGGGCGGTGACCAGTCTCTTCTGAAGAGTCCAGCTCTTGCCGAAGTGGAACGCGCCCAGACAGCGTATGTCCAGGCGATCGACAAGCTGGCTGCCGAAGCCAAACCGGCGCTCGAAAATCCTGCGACCCCTCTCGAAGCGAGTTACCGCGAGAAGCTGCTAGTGCTGGATAGCGCCATCAACGATCTTCGCGCGCAGGCCGGGATGAATCCGTCCAATGCGCATCTTCGGCAGCAACTGCTGGCGATGTATCAGGAAAAACAGCAAACCCTGGAAGATATTTTGGAGGAAAAGCGATGAAGTTGTTTTCGTTGAACAGGAATCGAGAGCGTTTCGGCGGCGCGTGCCGGGGGGCCGGGATGGCAGCCGTTCTTCTGCTCGCGGCATCTCCTAGGTTGGCGGCTGGGAGCAACGCGCAGGATGAGGTCACACGCAATTTTGACAAGACCTTGACGCTGGGCGCCGGGCAGTCCGTGCGCATCGAACACAAATTCGGGGAGGTCAAAGTCCACGGCGAATCCGGACGCGAGGTAAGAATCTCCGCCGTCATCCGCGCGCAAGCCAGCTCGCACGAAGAAGCCGAGTCCTTCGCGCAGAAAATCCAGATTGAAGTGCAACAAACCGGGGAAGGCATCCGTGTCCGCACCATCTATCCGTCCGAAGAGAACAAATGGTTTCACATCAGTAAACATTCTTCCTGGTCCGTGAGCTACGACATCGCCATGCCTTCTGACGCCCCGTTAAACATCCGCAACAGTTACGGAGGTGTGGATGTCGCCCGCGTCCATGGTGCAGTGGAAGTCGAGAACGGCTACGGCTCGCTCATCGTGCGCGATGCGGGCCCGGCGCGTTTGAACAATGCATTCGGCAGCATTGATCTGGACGGCGCCGCGGGCAACGCTGTGGTCAACAATAAGAACAGTTCCGTTCAGGTTTCTGACGTGAAAGGCACACTGGAAGTGCAAGACCGGTTCGGCAGTATCACCGTTCGGAACATCCTGGGTGCTGCGACGATTACCGGGGGGAATGGAATGGTCACGCTGTCCGATGCCGCCTCGGCAAGGGTCACAACTTCGTTCGGAAACGTGGACACCCGAAACATCCGCGGCGATTTGTCCGTCCACGACAACAACGGCAACATCGATATTTCGGCAATCGCCGGCTCTCTGGACGTGAGCGACAGCTTCGGAAGCGTGACGTTCGCCGATGTCAAGGGCCGAGTAAACTGTACGACCAACAACGGCCGCGTCAAGGCCAGCTCGCTCACGGGCACTTCCGTGACCATTCGCGATTCCTTCGGCAACTTGGAGCTGGAGAATCTCAACGGCACCCTTGATGCGGAGACGTCCAACGGAAAAATAACGATTCATGACGTGCGTGGTAGCGTCACGCTCAAATCCTCCTTTGGGGCCATCGAAGCGACGAACGTACCGAAAGGAATCCGCGCCGTCACCGGAAACGGAGCCATCACACTCACCGACATCGGGGCAGACGCCTACGCGAAAACCAGCTTTGGCAGCGTCCTGGCCGAGCATGTCAACGGCAACTTGACAGTGGAAGACAGCAACGGCTCGGTCACCGCGCGAAATGTAAAAGGCGACGCCACGGTGAACACTTCCTTCGCGGGTGTTACGCTGGAATCCATAGGCGGCCGCATCCGGGTGGACAATCAGAACGGTGCGATTTCCGTTTTCGCCGTGCGTCCTGCCAGCGGCTGCCGCGACATTTCTCTCAAGACGTCCTTCTCCTCCATTCGCGTCCATATTCCGGAGGGCGTTGGCTACAACCTCACGGCCCGGACTTCCTTCGGCAGAGTTTCTTCCGAGTTGCCGGTTACCGCGACAGGAAACCTTGGCGGCGATTCGCTGAACGGGACGATCGGAGCGGGCGGCTGCCAGTTGCAACTGACCGATTCGAACGGAAGCATTGAAATCGCCAAGGCATCCTAAAGGGGAGTGGGTCAGGCCGGGGGCCTGTAGACCGCTTGGCAGGCGGATCAGCGAAACGAACCTCGCCCGAGAGCCATGGCAAAAGCTTTCTTCAGTACGCGAGTCGCCGTTTCGGTCAGGTGGTACTGCCCAAGCTCGTCTTCGCTAGCAAAAACCACGTCGGTGGCATCGCTTCCAGCGCGCGGCTCCCCGCCCACGCGCTCGCACAAATAGTCCACAATGACGAAATGAAAGCGAAGCCCCTGCTTTCTCCCGGAAGACAGCGCGCCCTCGTCCGGAAATATCCGATCAAAAACTTCAATGAGCTCAAGTACGCGCACCTCAAGGCCGGTTTCTTCGCGCAGTTCGCGTCGAACGCCTTCTTGGAGGGATTCTCCGAGTTCCAGTGTTCCGCCTGGAATGGACCATTCACCACGGAGAGGATCGCTGCCGCGGCGGATCAGCAGAGCACGGCCATCGTCAATGATCACGCCGCCAACGCCGACGACGGGACGCTCGGGGTATTCGCGGGAGGAAGCCAATTTAGGAAATCTGCCCTGGAGCGGTTTACAATCGATGCAGCCGCGCATTAGAGTTGACTTACGACAACGCGGTATATAATACGCCATGGTGGCGGCGGCACAATCTGTGGGGCCCCCGCCTGCGAACATTTCTACGGAGGATGGAGCCGTGATCCGCTGCCCTGAATGTTCCACCGAAATCGATGTGGACGAAGACGAAGTCGAAGAGGGTGAAATCTTGAGTTGTCCCGAGTGCGAATCCGAGCTCGAGGTCTCGCAGACGCATCCCGTGCATCTGAACCTCATCTCCGACGACCTCGATGAAGAAGACGACGACGATGATGATGAAGCCGCGGAAAACGGCGACCTCCTCAAAGACGATGAGGAAGAGGAAGACGAAGAAGAAGAGGAAGAGGAGTAAGCGGCTTCGGGCAGCCCATCCAGTATCCCCTAGCACCTAGCCTCAGCCCAGGCATCTAGTGTGACAGGAGCGGACTTATGATGAGTCCCCGGTGGTTTATTGTCGTGGGAGCGGCGGCGCTGTTTATTTGCATGGCCCCGGCCTTTCCCCGTGCACAGGAGCCTGCACCTCGAACGCCCCAAGCGCCGCCGGCCTCTGGAGCCCCGGCCCCGGAAAAGTCGCCGAAAGAGAAATACAGCCATGCCCACGATTTTCTGATCCTCGGAACAATATTCGATCCCAAAGGGTATGCGTTTGCAGGCGTGGAACTGCGGATCCGGCGCAGCAAGGAGAAAAAATATCGCTGGGACAGCTACACAAACTCACGAGGCGAATTTGCCGTCCGCGTGCCGCAAGGCTCGGACTATGAAATGGTGATCCACGCGAAGGGATTCGCAGATCAAACGCGCGCGCTCGACGCCAAGACAGGCGTGAGCGAAGCACGTATAGTGTTTCATATGGAATCCGCAGAGGGAGCGAAGAAATGAACGCGCCAAAACGAGTTCTGTTCATTGCGGCCATTCTGGCCGTGGCCAGCGTATGGACCGTTGCGCAAGACGCCAAAAAGGAAGCCCAGCTCCGCACCGTACACGGCGTGGTGCTGGACAAATCCGAAAACCTCATCTCGGAAAGCGTGGTTTTCCTGAAGAACACGCGGACAAATGTAGTGCGCAGCTCCTATACCGACGATACGGGCAAGTACCGTTTCAGCGGTCTCGATCCAAACGCGGACTACGAAATCCATGCGGAAAAAGAAGGGGCGCAATCAGCGACTCACACCGTTTCGAGTTTTGATAGCCGCAAGGACATCACACTAAATCTGAAAATCGACAAGAAGAAGGATTGAGCAAAGCGGAACGTCCCGGTCTTTCATGGTCCCAGACAGCGGAGCTTTCCTGGCCGGATGCTTCCGCCGGCGGTGAGCCGAGCTGCGGACTTGTTCAAAGGGACCCGGGATTAATTCTGTGCTGGCGCCAGTACTCGCACGGCCTGCGGCACGACTTCAATCATGGCCGGCGTGGGACCCAAAATCTCACCATCTCCGTGAAACCGGCAGGGCCGATCTGTGGTGAACTTTACGGCCTGGACCCTCATCCGATGGATCTCGAGAGTCCGTAGCTCGCCGCTCTTCAACAGCCTTGGCAACAACTTCAAGACTTCGAAAGCACTCGGGTCTTCCAGCATCACAGCATCGAGCCAGCCATCGTCCAAGAGCGCATCGGGCGCGAGCCTTATTCCGGAGCCGTAGGTCGGCGTATTAAGGACGGCAGCAAGAAGAGAGTTGACTTCCATCGGCGGCCAGTCGCTCCCCGGAAATTCCGCGCGCACTCCGATGGCGCGGTGCCCGCAGAAAGCCCACAGCGCTGACGCAATATAGCGAGATCTGCCGGGCATCCGGCGAAAGGTTTCGTTTGCGTAGCGCGCCGCTTCCGCATCTATTCCCAATCCCCCTCCGCCTACATAGAACCGCACACGGCCGTCCGCAGTGCGCGCCCTCGCAAGATCCACTCGCACGGGGCGGCCTCGTAGACTCGCCTCGGCGGCTGCAACTGGGTCCCGAGGCAACTGCAGTGCGGCGGCAAAGTCGTTCCCGCCCCCGGCTGGCAAAACGCCCAAAACAACGTCGGAGCCATACGTGGCATTCACCAATGCTTGCAACGTGCCGTCGCCGCCAAGGGCGAACAACAGTCGTTTCCCACTGTGTATCGCAGCAAGCGCATGCGATTCGAGGTCCTTAGCACACCCAACGGAAATAAATTCCGCGGGAACGGAGGCCACTTCGAACACTTTTCGAATTCGCGGAAGACAAGAGAGGGCGCGCCCGCCGCCTGCGTTGGGATTGACGTACACAACTGCCGGCGGCAAAGAAGAAATGGGGCTGGAGTCGGCCACTGGGTTTCGAATCCTGCTCAACCAGTTACACGCCTGTCCATCAAAACGCCGGGCGCTGACGACCCCATGGGCTGCCGATTTACGGTCTCTTCGCAAACGGTTCTCCGCGTGGTGACACGAGCCGGGAGGCCCGGCGGGATCGCTCAACCTTTACCTCTCCGACCCACTTGGAGCCGCCGCGGCCGCGGTTATGGCAGCCAGGTTGTTTTCCGTAAGAATGTGGTTGAACGCGGGAAGCTCTTTTTCGATGAGCTTCTGGAAGTCCGCGGCTGCTGCCGCAAGCTCCGTCTCCATCGTCTGAAGCAAGTCCAGAGCGGTGTCTGTCGGTTGAAAGTCGGCCCCACCGGCGACGTCTCCGCCGCCAGGACCAACTTCGGCGTTGAGCCAAATAAGGTTTAGATAAACCTTGTCGGCCTCTACGAAGTATTTGTCGTCGCTGTTGATCTGCGAAGGCGTGACGAGCTTAAACTCCACGGATTGGAGCTTCTTATCCATCTCCTCGACGGTTTTCAGAAGCTCAGCCTTGCGCTTGGATTGTGCTTCATCCTCCGCTGGTGCCGGCTCTGGTTCCTCGAAGTCGTCTGGTTCAGCCGACGGCGGTTTTTCCTTCGCTTTTTTCTTTGGCGGACGAAGCATCGTTTCAATCACCTCGATCTGTTTCCGCAACCACTCCATCTGGTTGAACATGTTGGAAGCGTGGGTAATGTCGTCGCGGATTCGCAGCTGCGTCTTGACCGACGATGCAATGTCCGCTTCCGAAGCCGAAATGCGTGGGTCAGGCAATATCGTTAAAGGCTCAGTGAAAGATTGGCCTGCCACCGTCAATCGAACGGAATACTTGCCGGGCGCAACCATGGGGCCGACTTCCGCTGGGCTAATTCCCCAATGTGTTATAGGCCGAGAGTCGGCGTCACGGAAGCGCGGCTCCTGCCAAATGTGCGGGTTATCAGAAGTCGTCGTACGCAGCGCGATCAATCGCGGTGACTCGTAGCGCATATCCCACTTCACGCGATTGATTCCCACACGGGCCTTCGTTTTGAGCTTACGAATGGTGTTACTTTCCGGACCCAGGATTTCGATTTCCACCGGATCTTTAGGTGCTGATTTCAGCGAAAAGTTGATCATGGCCTGCCCGCCGTGAACAAAGCGATGGGTTGGACGCGGCTCGAAAAGTGCCGTAGGCGCATCCGAGTGGTTCTTGGCGAGCTGTTCCAGCGGAGTAATGTCGTCGAAAATGTACAGCCCTCGCCCGTAGGTGGAAATCACCAAGTCGTGAAAATCCTTCTGTACAACCGCCCAAGTCACCGGAGCGTGAGGCAGACCGGTCTCTAACGCCGTCCAGTGCCCTCCGTCATCCAGCGAGTAATACAGACCGTTCCCCGTACCCGCAAACAGCAAGCCTCGGCAGTTTGGATCTTCGGCGATGGCTCGCACGTACCCTAGCGAATGCTTCGGCAGATTGCTGCCGATCGGTTTCCAGGTTTTGCCAAAATCCGTTGTCTTGTAAAGGAAAGGATCCCGGTTATCCATCAAATGAAAATCGACGGCGATATAAGCAGCGCCGGGATCAAAATTCGAAGGAGCAATGCTGCTGATGGTTCCCCATAAAGGCAATCCAGAAATATTCTTGGTTACGTTCGTCCAATTGGCGGCGCCGTCTTTGGTATACCAAAGCTGACCGTCGTTCGTGCCCGCCCAGATCAGACCTCTTTGGATTTTGGAAGGGGCGATGGCAAAAACCACCTCTCCATAGAACTGTCCCAGATTGTCGCCGACGATTCCGCCTGAAGAGACGATGCGACTGGGATCCTGCGTCGAGAGATCCGGGCTGGTTACCGTCCAACTCTGCCCGGCGTTCGTTGTTTTGAAAATGACTTGACATCCGTAGTAAACGACGTTGTGGTCGAAGGGATCGACGGCCAGCGGCGCGGTCCAGTGACATCTATATTTAATATCGGTCGGCGGCGAATCCAGAGTATGCAGATAGGGGCTCACGGAACGCGCCGTTTTGGTTCGCGCATCCCACCGCGTCACTTCATCCCCATAGCAGGTGGCCCAGACGATGTTGGGATCGGCCTGATCGGGGATAGTAAATCCGGATTCACAGCCGCCCATGTGACGATCCCATCCCGTTTCCTGTGACTCGATCGGCACGCTCGGTCCACGCATGTTCCCGTCATCTTGCATGTTGCTATAGAAGTAGTAGGGAGTCTGGCTGTCCACGTCCACGTGGTACATCTGGCCAATCGGAAGGGTAACCCGGTGAAATCCGCGACCGTGCACCGTAGTAATGATCATCCCGGCGTCGTCCGTAATCACAAAGCGATCAGGATTTGCAGCATCAATCCAAATATCGTGGGTGTCTCCTCCCCAGCGCACCTCTTGAAAGTTTTGCCCGCCATCCAGCGACTGATGAAACGAGCTGTTCGCCACCAAGACTTCATTGTCGTTTCCGGTGGAGACCGCGATTCGAAGGTAGTAACCGGCCCGGCCGATCAAAGACCTCTGGTAATTGACGGCTTTCCACTGGAAACCAGCGTCGTCCGATCTCCATAGCGAACCCTGGTCTTTGGTCTGAATCAATGCGAAAACACGGTTCGAGTTTGTTGGCGCGACCGCCACATCAATCTTCCCGAGCGGTCCATGAGGCAATCCGTGCTCTTCGATGCGCGTCCACTTCGTTCCCCCGTCGCGTGAGACATACACTCCGCTGCCGGGACCGCCGCTAAGCTCGGCCCAGGTATGCATTTCCAACTGCCACATCCCGGCAAAGAGCACCCGCGAATTGTGGGGATCCATGGAAAGGCCGGAGCACCCGATGTTGTCCCCCGCAAAAAGCACACGTTCCCAATGCTGGCCGCCGTCGAGGGTACGGAACACGCCGCGTTCCTGCTGCGGTCCAGTCGCGCGGCCCAGCGCGCAAGCGAAAACGATATCGGGATTCGACGCGCTGACAATAATTCGGCCGATCCGCCCAGTTTCCTGCAACCCCATGTTCGTCCACGTCTTACCCGCATCGGTGGACTTATAGATTCCATTTCCTATCACGTCGCTATCGCGGATCACCCAGGCCTCGCCGGTTCCAGCCCACACAACACTGGGATCAGACGGCGCGACGGCAAGCGCCCCAATCGCCGCAACCGGCTGTTTATCGAAAATGGGCGCCCAGCGGTTGCCGCCGTCGGTCGATTTCCAAACCCCCCCGGAGGCAGCTCCGGCATAGTAGGTGCTAGGGTCTCCGGGCACTCCAGCGACGGACGCGATGCGGTTTCCCACCCGTGGACCAACAAAGCGAAATCGAAACTGGCCCTCCACCTCTGCGTCCGGTTGCTGCGCGAGCGCCGCCGAACTCCAGCACAAAACAATCAGCAGTGCGAAACAAACCTTTCCGCTTCGGATGAGCGCCACGAAAACCTCCAGCAAAAAAGGGATGGGAATAAGTGGTGCCGGCGGAGGGAATCGAACCCACGGCCTAGGGATTATGAGACCCTCGCTCTACCACTGAGCTACGCCGGCACTGAGACAGTTCTTAATGCTACGGAGTCGGTCGCAAAGGTGTCAAGCATTGCCGCGAAACGGCGCTGTCCTGCTTTGCATTGCTTTCGTCCTACACAAGCAGGGCTAGACCGCCAGCTAGTATTAAATTAATGTGGCTCTCGTAACAGGGATCGAGCCCGATCATGCCGGATGACCATACTCTAACCAGGTCCCGCGCAGCCTGGACTTACGAGAGCACCCACCTGTCCTAGAGTCCCACTAGGTGTAGTACTACTGTACCGTTGTCCCTATACGTACTAAACCCTATTCTCCTCGTGTTGGTGAACGAGTTGGTGACAAGAGCGGCCCCATCTCACTAGGCGAAAGCCCGGCGAAGGGACGGGCCGGGCAGGTGTGTACTAATACGGAACAGATCCGTAGCGCGGGTTACTTGACATCGCCCTGATAAGGGTTACAGTGCCTTTGGGTATATTTCCATCCCCGGAGGCAATCTAAATGTCCAGGAAACTCGCAGTGGTATCTCTAGCCATGCTCATTTTGGCTGGGGCTATGGGTTTGAAGACCATTGTTACGGCACATGGCGACGGCACGGTAATGATGGCAAACGGCTGCGCACCGCCACCGCCGACGCCGTATCGCAATGGCTGCGCACCGCCACCACCGACGCCGTATCGAAACAGCGAAGCACCACCACCACCGACGCCCTAAGGATAACCGCAGAGTATCCGCAGCAGTCAACATAGCCTTCTGCGGAGGCGGGGGTCAGGGGCGTAGGTAGATAGGCTGGAAACGTGCCTGGTCCATTTGCATATATTATCTGGTTGGTTGGTCTCCTTTGTGAGGGAGCTGTGGTGGTTTGTGCGCTCAAGAGGCGCGCATTCCGTCGCTATCTGCTCCTAAATCTGTACATGGCAAGCGCGGCTCTTAGTGAGCTTGGGCGCTACAAGATTCTCGCGTTGTATGGCTTCGGTTCGAAGCAGTACCAATATTTTTATTTTTACTCCGACGCGATCCTCACGATTATTCTATATTTCGCGCTCTGTACACTCTACGTTCACGTCTTCAGCGAAATGAAGGCGGAGCGTTACGTGAAAATGGGCACCCTGCTGCTTCTTGCGGGGACAGCAATATTCACAGGCGCCGTCGTCCTGCAATCCTCGGCGAAACTTGTCACTCACTTCGTAGTGGAGCTCTCGCAGAACTTGTATTTCGTTGGCCTAGTTCTCACCTACGTTTTGTGGGCGGCCATCCTAAAGCTTCGAGAGACGCGCACGCGGCTCATCCAACTTGTGCTTTCGTTGGGCGTTTATTTCAGCTTGTTTGCGGCGGACTACGCCATCCGGAATTTGTATCCGCAGCTGAGTTCTGTATTTGTACCCATCGTGCAGATTTTTGGGCTATTCCTCCCACTGGCTTGGGCCTATGCCTTCTGGCGCTTGCCTGAAGAAGCCAGACTGGTGCCTGCGCGCCTTGCGGTGATCCCCCGATGATGGCCGCAATCATTCTCGTCTGCTCGATCGTTTTCTTACTGCAGTTCTTCGTGTCTTATTGCCGCTCCCTCATCGCGGCTTCGATCAAGCATCCTCTCTCTGCCGAAGTGCAGGATGTTACGGGTATTAGGAACGCGGCGACCGGTGATGATTTTGCCCGCGTTGTGCAGCTTTTGCAGCTCTGCCCGGACCGCCCGGAAGATCGCAGCGGGATCCAGGCCATTGGAGCCTATTTCGGACTTTTGGGGGCCGTGCGCGCCAGCGTTGCGCGACTCATTCCTTCGTTGCGTGCCTGGACCGAGACAGAGCGCGGGCAGTGTACCTACTTCGCGGCGGTGACCCTGGAACGCCGCATTGCTTTCAGCCGGGACATGTTCGCCCAGCAGTTGGAAACTTAACCATAAGCTGTTGCCGGGTTTTCCCCCCAGCGCCCACTGCCTGATTAGCCACATGCGGATGCCAATCGCTGCTTGACTTTTCGAGGCCCGTGGTATTCTGAAATCGTTCCCTCCTCACCGGAGTGGACGCGTCCGCAGCGCAAAAACGACCGGTGACAAAAACATGTCTGCAGTGTGGCGCTGTACTGCCTTCGCGCGTACGCGTCTGCGATTTTTGCGATTCATCCTTAACCCTTGATTGGTCTTCTCAAGCGGAGGCCTCCGCGCCTGATCCGCAGCAAATGCCTCGCCTCGAAATGGGCCGGACCAATGTGCAGGCCGCGCCCAGCTTGGATTCGGATCCCGCCTGGCGTGGTGAGCTCACCCGCCGTCTCCAAACCTATCGCGCCCGAAGACGGAGGGTTGCGCCTAACCTTGCGCAGTCAGAATTACCTTTCCAAGAGCCTCTGGCAGAGCCGCCCGCTCAAGCTTCTGTGAGTGTCGCGGAAGTCTCGCCGGTGGCCGATGACGATTTTTCTTTCACCATCGCGATCGGCCGGAACGCGGCAACGCGCGAAGAAGCGCGAATGGTAATCGACGTATCCCGGCCTCCGGCCGCGGAGCAGGTCCTCGAAGCAACACGCTCGACAGACATAGGTTCGGAGGGGACCGGCTTGTACCCGGTGGCCTCTATCGAAGAGCGCCGCCTTGCCGGATTGATCGACACCGGTTGCCTGCTCTTCGCCTACGGTGCCTTCCTGACACTCTTCGGTTCCCTTGGCGGACAGTTTACGTTCAGCAAGCTGAGCGCGGCTGTGTGCATTGCAACCTTTGTCATTGTGTACTTGCAATATTTTGCCCTATTCACGGTTTTCGGCGGCACAACTCCCGGCATGATGCTTCGCGGCTTGCACGTTGTCAGCTTTTCCGGCGAAACTCCTTCGCCGCGCCAGATGCTGTGGCGTAGCGTGGGTTACATGCTTTCGGCTGGCACTTTTTTCATGGGTTTTCTGTGGGCCTTGTGGGATGAAGATGCCCTGACCTGGCACGATCGTTTGTCTCACACCTATCTTTGCCCGGCTCCCACGCTCGCCGACATAGAGGCCACCGACGTCGCTCATAGCCGCTGAACCCGGCGCCGGGCCAGGTCTTTTCTGAGAGATATTTTTAACCGCGGCACTCTCGCGCGATGCGCAAGATGGTCCGAAGGCTGAGCTGCACGTCGGCTTCCGTGGTCGCCCAGGAAGAGACGCTCACTCTCATCGCGGACTTTCCTTGCCACTCCGTTCCACCACACCAGCACGTGCCGTCTTCTTGAACGGCGCGAATCACTTTCTGCGTGATCCCCGCGCTGCCGAAAGAGACCAGCACTTGATTGATCACCACGTCGTTCAACACTTCGAACCCGGCCTTGCGAAAACCTTCTTCGAATCGTTGCGCGTACGCGCAAGTTCGCTCAATCAAGGAGCGCAGGCCCGCGCGCCCCATGGATTTCAGCGCCGCCCACAATTCCACACCGCGCGCTCTTCGTGACGACTCGGGAGTGTGGTGCATTGGCTCGCGGCGCGCGCTTCCCTCGAGGTAGGCGGCCGTAATCGTCATCGCGGAGCGTAACGCCGCGCCGTCTTTCACCAGGACAATCCCGCTGTCGTAATTGACGTTCGGCCATTTGTGGGCATCCGTGGCCCAGGAGTCCGCTTGCTCGAACCCTTTCGTTAAGTGCGCATACTTCGGCGAAACGGCGGCCCACAAACCAAACGCGCCGTCCACGTGAACCCATGCCCCTTGCTCCCGGGCACGAGCGCAGATCTCTGCGGCCGGATCAAATGCCCCGGTGTTCACATTGCCCGCCTGCATACAAAGGACTGTTCGTTCCGTGAGTCGCGGCAGCCTGTCGGCGCGCATTCGCCCTTGGCCGTCGACTTCCACGCGCTTCAGGCGTTTTTTCCCGAACCCTGCAAGACTCAGCGCCTTAAGAATGGAAACATGTACCTCGTCACCCACAACAACATCGATGGGAGGGGCGCCAAACATCCCATCGTCCACAACGTTCCACCCGGCGCGCGCAAGAAGAGCGTGCCGTGCCGCCAGAAGGGCCGCCAAATTCGCAGTCGTCGCACAGGTCACAAGCCCGCCTTGGCAGTTCTCCGGCAGGCCAAGCGCCTCCGATACCCAGCTGAGCACCACCTCTTCCAGCTCTGCCGCCACTGGCGACATGACTCGCAGCGCCGCATTTTGATCCCACGCTCCCGCCACCCAATTTGCCGCAAGAGACGCGGGCAGGGTTCCGCCATTTACGAAACCGAAGTATCGGCCGCCCGTCGTCGCTACCGTTGCAGGAGAGCCGATTTGATCTAACCTCTCGAGGACCTGCCTAGGATCGCTCGGCGATGCGGGGAAGGGTTCGCGGAACTTCAGAAGGTTCTCCAAGTCCTTTTGAGCTGGCGCAGCTCGGCGTTCACCGATTCCCCGTGCGTACCTGCGCGCAATCTCTGCTGCTTGCTGTAGGACTTCGTCTCTCTTGGATAATTCGTTCACACCAGTTTCAATCGCCATTTGGCACCTTTCCAGTTGGCCATGTCTCGAAGCAAAACATGTGCCCATACGGCGCTGGGCGCCGGTCTTTTCGAAAGTAGAGGATTACCAAAGGAAGGAAAGAGCCGAATTGTCTGCTATTTCTTGATGACGGCTTCGTCGGAAGCGATCTTTCCGTCGCGAATGAAGATGATTCGGTGCGCGTGCTGCGCGATATCATTCTCATGCGTGACGAGAATAATTGTGTTGCCTTGCCGATAGAGATTCTCGAACAACGCCATGATCTCTTCACCGGTTTTCGAATCGAGGTTGCCAGTCGGTTCGTCCGCCAGGACAATCGACGGCGAATTGACGAGGGCCCTGGCAATGGCTACGCGCTGCCTTTGACCACCGGAGAGTTCGTTCGGCTTGTGCGTCATGCGATCCAGCAAATCCACGCGCTCCAGAGCCTTTTTTGCTTTTTCGATGCGTTCCTCGGCCGGCGTACCGTTATAGATCAGCGGAAGCTCCACGTTGTGCAGCGCCGTCGCCCGGGGCAGCAAATTAAATGTTTGAAAGACGAACCCAATCTCTTTGTTCCGAATGTACGCTAGCTCGTCATCGTCCAAATCGCTTACCAGGCGCCCCGCAAGCCAGTATTTTCCGGCGCTGGGTGAATCCAAACACCCTATGAGGTTCATCAGCGTGGACTTCCCTGAACCGGAGGGCCCCATGATGGCCACGTACTCACCCTTGCGAATTTGCAGGTCAATACCGCTGAGAGCGTGCACCTGCTCCGCGCCCATCTCATATACTTTTGTGAGGGCTTCCGTCTTGATCACGACACCGGAGCTGACCAAATCCTCGCGGTAGGTATCCGCTGCTGTTGTCTCCACGGGCATTCGAGTTTCCCTCGCTACTCCACCTTCGTCGGCTCTAACTCTGTTGATCGTCCTGTTTCTTGGGCGCGGAATTGTCTATCTTCACGCTCGCTTCCGGCTTCAACGTTCGGAGCGCTTTGTAGCTCCCCACAACGATCTCGTCACCAATTTGCAGGCCCTTAGTGACTTCGATGTCGGTAACGCCAGTAATTCCCGTTTCCACCGGCCGGAAGAAGGCTTTCTTGCCGTTTACGACGAAAACGCCCTGTACCTCGTCCTTCTTGGGATCGCCAGGCGCAGCCGGCGGGGGCGCTGCTAGCGTAACTCCTGAGTTGCCTTGGCCTTTCGCATTCTTGGCCGCTTCTTCAAGGTCCTTGCGCGTGCGCACTGCCAGCGCCTGAATCGGAATGGCAATCACGCTCTTCTTCTCCGCAGTCTTAATCTTCGCTGTTGTCGAAAGCCCCGGACGCAGATTGTCCGGCGGATTATCAAGTCTCACGACCACCTTAAAATCCTTCGCCTCTTGTGTGCTGGTCGTGGACTGCGTCGTGGCCAGGCCGGAGCTCCGCAGCGTCGCCTGCGAACCAATCTCAGTCACCTTGCCCTTGAAGATTTTCCCGGGCAACGCGTCGATGGTTATGTCAGCATCTTGCCCCAGCTTCACATTAACGATGTCCGTCTCGTCCACTTTGACTTCCGCGGTTACCACGGACATGTCCGAGAGCGTCATGATGAAGCTGCCATTCGCATTCTGCATACCCATTACGACGTAGTCGCCAACGCGCTCAGGCAAATAGCTGACGATCCCATTGATAGGTGACGTGTAGGTGGTCTTTGACAACACGTCCTTGGTCCGTACCAGCATTGCCTGGTTCTGATTTACTTGCGACCGTGATTGATCGAGCTGTGCTTTCAGCGATTGCACGCGAGCCTTCGCCGAGTCCACCGCCGCTACGGCGCCATCATAGGTGCTCTTGCGCTGATCAAAGTCCTGCTTGGGGATCAAACCGTCCTTGAAAAGTCCTTGTCCGCGCTCCCAATCGAGCTTGGCCTTTTCCATGTTTGCCTGCTGAGAAACTAGGTCGGCCTTCGATTGTGCATAACTCGCTTCCGCCGCCTGTACGCCGGATTCTGCGGTATTGACTGCCGCTGACTGCGCTTGCACGTCGGCATTCGCCTGCACGTTCTCCTGCAGGAGCAGTTTGTCGCCCTTCTTGATATGGTCGCCTTCCTTAACGAAGATCTCCGTGATTCTTCCGTATCCCTGGGCTGTGACATTTGTGTAAGTGGTCGCCTTTACCTCTCCCGAGGCCGTCACGATCGAAACCAAGTCGTCCGACGTCGCGACTTTAGCGGTCTGCACCGTCACCACACCCTTGTTGGCCTGGTTGACGCTGAACACCACAATCCCGATCAGCACCGCGGCCGCCACCAACCCGATCACTACCTTTTTCCACGTCTTCATGTGATTCCTCTTCAATCCACCCTGGCAGGGTCACCCTAAGCCATCCCGGACAGACACCCGGGGATGGGACACGATTTCTTTGTTTTCTGGCCCGTCCGCTACAATACATACGCCCGTATGGGCCGAAATGTTTCGCGAGAGGTCGCTGCGTACTGCGCGGTTTGAGCTCCCGCCAGGGGCACGTGGGCCGACCGACGGGACAATTCGACCCAACTTCTTCAAGTCAGGCGTGGATCTCCCCTATATTCTAGATTCAAAACAGCCTAAAGGAAAGAACTCTATCGAAATCTGCCAAATACCCTCGCGGCAAGCCGACCTACCCCCTTATGACGTATCACTCCGCATTTTGTTAACGGCAAGCCGCATCTTTCGCGGCATTTTGGCCGTTTGCCCAAACTGGTTTGATGCTATATGTTTGCTATTCGTCGGGTGGGCTTCTCTGATCTGAGGCCGGAGCGTGTTAAGAGAAGATTCTGCCCAAAATCCGCGGAGAGGTGGCAGAGCGGCCGAATGCGGCGGTTTGGCTAAACCTACCTGCCGACATCTCTGAGACAGGTTTAGTACTCTTAATCCTCGCTCAAGCAACACCGGCTTGGACGGCGCACCGCGCAAGTTCATTGCATGGGCAACGCACCGCTACGGTCCCTGCACGCCCGAGGCCCCGTTGCTCTCGAAGTGACCCGCACCTCGGGAGTCGTGACATCCACCTGACTGCTCAGTTTGTTCGCCAAACGAATTCTTGCCGCTTCCGATA
>Ga0207132_1028_pt1 | contig 31201 bp, 23 predicted proteins | sample Alteio_BWMinHeat_14_FD_153554 | JGI IMG/M metagenome (GOLD analysis project Ga0207132, IMG submission 153554) | Enriched cells from forest soil in Barre Woods Harvard Forest LTER site, Petersham, Massachusetts, United States -... | ecosystem: Environmental > Terrestrial > Soil > Temperate forest >...
TACGATGGAAATACGAGTGACGGCGCCTACCCGATGATCTATTATATGACGCACTTCGACCTAAAGGACACCAGCGCTGTAAAAAAAGAAAATATCGAGGTGAGGAAGGCTGTTGATAAAATGATGCCCGGCCTGGTGGAGGATAATAAATACATCCTATATTCCGCATTTAACAGACAGCCAACCGGACATATCGCCGTCGATCATTTTGATATGAAGGTGAAGGGGAATTGAGGGGACTTTAAACTCTTTGCTATTCACTCCTTGACACGTCGTTCACCCCCATCGACCCTAGTAAAACCGATGCATATTCTTTGCTCCTTCTTAAGATGGTCAAAGCTGTTCACGGAATTGCACCAGCAAAAATCCGTATCTTTGCCCCAAAATCAGTGGAATCACCCCAAAATCGGTGAAATCATACTATAATTGGTGGAATCAACAACAATAACAACCTGGGAAAAAGGCTATAACAACTACGGGCCCTGGCTTCGGGAGAAGTATAAGGGCATGCGGGTGTTTAAGGTGATCGTCGACGGCGGCTTTACCTGCCCCAACCGGGATGGCTCCAAAGGTTATGGCGGCTGTACCTATTGCAATGTTGATTCATTCACACCCTCAGTTACCCGCGATAACCCTTCTGTGCGGGAACAGGTGATACAGGGGGTCGAGCGTGCCCGCAAGGGCAACAAGGCTGATAAATTTATCATTTACTTTCAGCCAAATACAAATACCTACGCCCCGACGCATTATTTAAAAATGCTGTATGATGAGGCGCTCAGCTACCATACCGAAGATATTGTCGGTCTAAGCATAGGCACCCGCCCGGATTGCATCGATGCTGAAAAAATAGCCCTGCTGGAAAGTTATGCCGACCGTTTTGACGTCGACCTGGAAATGGGTATGGAAAGTATATATAACCATACCCTGTCGCAAATTAACCGGGGCTGCACCCATGAAGACCTGGTGAAAGCCTTAAAGCTGGTTGAGAACAGCAAACTGGACATCTGTGTACACACGGTATTCGGCTTCCCCGGGGAAACTAAAGAAATGATGCTGAAATATGCCGACGAGATCAACCTTTTCCCACAGATAAAATTTGTAAAATTTCATCACCTGCATATCGTAGAAGGTTCGGTAATGGGTGTAAAATACAAGCGCGAACCTTTTAAGCTTTTTAGCCTCGACGAATACGCCGATTTCCTTTGCGAACTTTTACCGCTTGTACGGCCGGATATTGTTATCCAGCGGCTTTTCGGCCTTAGCGACCTCGAACTCCTGATAGCGCCAAATTGGGGCCTCAAAAAATCCGAGATTCAATATTATATCGATCAAAGGATATTGGCTAGAGGCGTTGTACAGGGAAGCAAAATTGTCTGAACCTGAATTTGTCGAATTAAAGAGTTTTTAGAATTGAATAGTCTGTTCCTAGAACGGCCACGGGCTCCTTTTTTTAACCTTTTCTAACGTAAACAACAGGTTGTCATGCTGAGCCTGTTGAAGCATACCACGTCTCCGGTGAGCATCCGTTAGCCCACCGCGCGATGCTTCGACATGCTCAGCATGACAACCCTCTCCTTTTAACATTTTCCAACCAAACAACATAGTGTCATGTTGAGCCTGTCAACAAGTTCGATGAATTCTGATCCAGACAAACATATTCCCGTTTTTTCCGTACACATCCCACGAAAAAAACTATCTTAGGAATTAATTTTACAATCAGGCTGTTTTGTCACAAAGGTCATTACAAAATTATATACCAGCGCTAACCGGGGTGCGCGCAATGGCAGCCTACCTGGTATTTATCTCGCACTTTGCTTACATTTTCGACGGCAGTTTTCCGCATATCATCCAGCGTTTTTTTGGCGAATTTCACATTGGCGTTAGCATTTTCTTCGTTTTATCTGGTTTTTTGATCACGTTCCGCTATTACAGTAGTTTTCATTTAACATCCGACTGGTTTAAACAGTATCTAAAAAACAGGGTGGCCCGTATTTACCCCATGTATGCGCTGCTTACCATCGCCGCCTTCACCTATTATTTTATAACAAAGGATCCCGGCATCACCAAGGGCAGCGGTAATCCAGTGGCCGTGATGTTTCTGAACATTACTTTTTTGCGCGGTTTTTTTTACCAGTTTTGGGATACCGGCATAGCCCAGGGATGGTCGCTTACTGTTGAGGAATGTTTTTACTTTTCGGCGCCTATCATTTTCCTCATCGCAAAAAAATATAATAAGTTTTATATTCAACCGGTGGTCATTACTGCCTTTGCGGTTGTGATGGTGCTCATATTCAGTCATGTGGATTGGCACGGTTTCTTTGGTAACTTTACCTTTGTAATGCTGTTTACCTTTTTTGGGAGGTGTTTCGAGTTTTTTGTCGGGGTGCAGCTGGCAAGGCATGTATTAAAAAATGGTTTTTCGCGCAAACGCAAGCTCAACTACACCTACACCGGCTTCTTCCTGATATTTGTTTGTGTATTCATCATGGCGCTGCAGCCAATCACCAAACCATGGAATGCAGGTCTGGAGAGTCCTATAGGCATCATCACCAATAATTACTTTTTGTGTGTTGCTGTAGCATTATTTTTTTATGGCATCCTTACCGAGAATACCCTGTTTAAAAGGTTCCTGGCATTGCCCTTTATTGAGCTACTGGGTAAGAGCTCCTATATTTTTTACCTGGTACATCTTGGTTGGATATACACGCTTTTGCACCTCGGTATCAACCACCTGAACGATTCCGTATTTGCGCTATATGATAAATGGGGAGTCGACTGGCATTCGCCGTTTGAATACGACTGGTTGAACCTTATTTATATTTTCGTCGTATTAAACGCCATTTCGGTCACCTTGTTTAAGCTGATCGAAGAACCGTTAAATCATTATATCCGTAAATCTGATTTCCTGGTTAAGTATAAACCAAGACCAAAGGGGATAATGGAAGAGCGATGAAAAATACTGGTTTGGCGCAAAACAATTCAGCCCGCACTGTTAAAATAAATTTATAATAAAATCAGGAGATACCAAAAGATAAAATTTTAACTAAAAAGAACTCGATTTTAAATATATTCGTCACTGATAAATTAGTAACATTTAAATTTTCGATCTGATCGCTTAAAAATTCATCTGTCAAACTAAAAAATAGTCTGCAACAATTTGATGTATAATATGATACGCCTGGTAAAAAAAAGTCTTATTGTGGCATGTTGCCTGTTTGCTTTAACAGGCTTGCGGCGGGCTTTTGCGCAGCAAGATAAAAATGGCGACGTGTACACAGTTTTGGAGCCTAACAGCAGCGATGGAATCTTTAATTCAACTGCTTCCTATATTTTTTCGGTAAACAACAATTCCAATACTACCCAGGTTGGCAAGGTCTCGTACCTGGTAACTACCGAAGCAAATAAAAAAGTCAGGGCAGACTCTATCAGGGTTAAAATTGACCCGAACGGCAGCGGCAGATACAGCTTCGAGGTAGCCGGTTTAAGTCCTGGCTTCTACAAAATAAACTTTATGGTAAATGTATCTGATTACGACGATACCACCCGTAAGGCATTTGGGATAAAACCTAACCGTATCCAATCTCAATATCAAAAGCCAGCTGATTTTGAATCTTTCTGGCAAAAGGCGAAGGATGACCTGGGCAAGGTAAAGCCGGAGTTTAAAGTTACCGAACTACCAGATTCGATGAAAGATAACCGCAGGGTGTTCGAGGTTGAAATGAAGTCGCTTAATGGTGTGACCATACGCGGGTTTTTAACAGAGCCTATCGACAAAAACAAAAACAGAAAATTTGCTGTGCTGCTTGGTTTGCCCGGGTACCAGGTGACGCTTGGACCTATGTTCGCTACGGACCCTGACGTCGCCATATTTACGATAAATATAAGAGGATCGGGCTATAGCCGCGATATGATCAATGTGCGGCGCGAAAGTTATATCATACTCGACCTGGAGGACAAAAACAAATATGTTTTGAAGGGTGCAGTAATGGATTGCGTACGGGCGGTCGATTTTATTTTCAGCCGCCCCGAATTGCGGCACGACAATATTATGGCAGCCGGGGGCAGCCTTGGCGGCTTTTTGGCGATCGCAACTTCCAGCGTTGATAAACGTATAAACTTCTGTTCGGCCGCCAACCCTATTTTGTGCGATATCCGCAATTTGGTTCACGAGGTTGACTGGCCCTTCACTGATATCAGAAAATATGTCAGCATAAGACCTGGTTTTACGATGGACAAGGCACTTGACAACCTTGATTATTTCGACTGTAAAAATTTCGGCTTTAGCATTTCATGCCCAACGCTGATTGGTATAGGGCTTCTTGATCCGATAGCGCCGCCAAATAATGTATACGCGCTTTACAATGGGATTCGCTCGCCAAAGCACCTTATTATCTTCAGGGACCTGGCGCACGAGATCGGAACGAAATATAAAGAATACGAAGGCCGGTGGATGCGCGACACATTTGCACTGTTTTAACTTTAAAAAAATTATGGGCCCGGTAAAACCCTTTGCAAAAACGCTTTTTATTATTTTAATACTTTTTGCAGCCCTGCAAAACAAGGGCTTCGCCGACGGCGGATTTCCCGTGCGGCCGGGGCGGTTGTTAATATCACCCTCTGTAAGCTATTTTTTTGCTACCCAACAGTGGGACTCAACAGGGGTGAAAAAACCCTTTCCGAACGGAGGAAAATATACATCGATAGGGATTACATTTTATTCTGAATACGGCATCAGCAGGCGTTTTGCTGCGGTGGTAACGCTCCCTTATGTGTATAATAATTATATGCAGAACATCGCGCCTACCAACAACGTCAGCAATGGTTTGACCGACATGGAAACAGGCATCAGGTACTACCTCGCCAACATTAGCTTTATTTATTATTTTTCGCTGCAGGCATCAGCAATTACCCCTCTTTATGGCAACAACCCAAGGCTTGGTTATGGCGAGGAGGGCGCCGAGTTAAAATTTGCCATTTCGGGCTCAGGACACTTGGGCAAACTGGGCACCTACTTTAACGTGTATGATGGCATACGACAATATTTTGGCAACAACGGCCCTATACAAAACAGGTGGAGCGGCACCTTCGGACTGTCGCTCGACAAGCGATTTGCCAACCAGGTGTCAGTGGGATTAAGCGGCATTAACTCCTGGAGTAATGATAAAAACTTTATATCGGCCCTGCCCGAAACCAATAAGGACTTTTCGTTTATCCAGGCTTCCCTGAGTTACGGCCACTCCTTTTCGCGTGAACTGGCCCTTTTTGTAAGCGGAGGCGAATTTTTAACCGGACGCAATACCGGCGTGGGCAATACTGCGTCCGTGGCGCTTATTTACCGGCTTGATTATCATTAGGATGGTGAGTGGTGAATAGTGAGTAGTGAGTACCTATCTATTCAACTATCACAATTCGATGCCGTTTACTTAAAAAACAAGGAATCGCAAGGTTCTCCCGGTTTTTACGCCGAAAAAAATGTTCACACGTTCACGTTCGCGACACACTCGTTTTTATGAACACTTTATTATCAGCTACTTATGCGTTTTTATTGATCCCAAAAACCTCATTTTCTGACAAAACGCTGTCACCATAAAATTCCCCCAATATTTTATATTCGCGCCCTCGCGGCAAACACGAAATAAGCCCCCCGCTAACCTGATAGCTATCGGATATCCTCATCAGTTAGGGGAGAGAATTTAGCTTCGCTCCCGGTAAAAGGGCTTTAAGAACCCTCTCCTCCAATAGTTATCCGGTGGAGCGGGCAAGGCTCAGTACTCACCACTCGCAATTCGCCACTCGCAATTCACCACTCACTACTCACAATTCACCACTCACTACTCACCAAACAACTCAATGATCGCTTTCCTGCGGTAATCAAATATGTCCCTGATTTTTGTGCTCACAAACAGGACATTGGCCAAACGGCCGATCGGACCAAAAGGGATAGCATAGTTTAAAATATCGGTCATTAATATGCCACCCTCGACCTTTTTAAAATGATGCTGATGATGCCACAAGGCATATGGGCCGAAACGCTGCTCATCCACAAAATATTCTTCTTCTTTCACGTGGGTGATCTCGGTCATCCAGTTTAGCCTGATCCCAAAAAGCGGCGAAACCTTATAGGTGATCAGCATCCCCGCATATACCTTCTGATCGCCACTATAGGTTGACGTCACCACAAAATCCATATCTTTTGGGGTTATCTTTTCGAGGTTTGCGGGTGACGAGAAAAAATCCCAGGCATCGTGTAAGTTGATCGGGATAGCCTGTTCGGTTTTTAGAAGGTATGTTTTCACTATATAATTAACGATAATATTGATTCAGGGTTTTGGCTGATCATTTAAACCCATGCGCATCTCAAGCAAATTTGCACTGAAACCAGCCTTTTCATACGCTTTAATAGCTTGTATGTTTTTTTGGTAAACCTCGAGGCGCATCTCGCTGATGTTTTTCTTTATGCACCATTGCTTGAGCGCATCGATGATCATATTGTTGATGCCTTTTCCCCTGTGTTCGGGCTTTACGTACATAAAACCGAGATATGCGTATAGCTGGTGTTTCAGGTATGATTGTGCATTTTTTATCCGGGCATGGCCGCTGCCAACCAACTCGTTACCTGCAACAGCTACCAACACTTCGGCATCTGGCGCCGAAATCATTTCAGCAAGGTCGTAATAGTGGATTTCTCCTTCCTTTAGTGTTCCATCAAGCGGGCGTTCAAATGATGCTATCCCCTGCTCAAATTCAAGCAGCGTTTCAAGGTCGCTTAGCTCAGCTTTTCTAATTAAAATTTCGTCCATAGCACATCAATTTTGCGGGCTCAAATTAGGAAAATAATCGGAGGGCAGAAATTCGGCCGGCCTTGGCATCCGGATATTTGAGGGGGAGAAGATCACTACAGAAGGAACATGGCCCTTCCGCCTGATGTTTTTATTCAAAACATCTGTAATAAATTACTGGACTATTTTGTTAGCGCAGTACGAGCTTGCAAAAGCTTCGGGTTTGGCCTTAAACACAAAGCCCATACTCAAAATGTAGCCCATGGCCTCGTGCAAAGCCTGGTTCGATTTAAACATCGGGTTAGTATTAATGTCGGCGTGTACTTCAAGATCAACATCATACAGGTCGAGCAGGTCGCAAAGTTTGTAGGCGATGTCGATCGATTTTTGCACCTCGTTCAGCATACGTTCCTTGATGCTCATTTTTTGTGAAGTACGCTCCTGGTGGATAAACATAAATCCTCCGCGTGCCTCGCGTAAGAACACGATCACCGTAGCAAAATCGGTGACATTGCCTTTTACCTGCGAGTCCGTTCCGATGCAAACTTTAAGCTTGTTGCCTAAGGCAGTTTCCCTTTCGATGGCCCTTTCAACCTCTTCGATAATGGGCGAGTGGATAACTTCGCCGCTAAATTTTCTCCAGGTCATAAATACTTTTTTTAGGTTAATTTACTGACCTGTTTTTCAGGTCAGTAAAATTAAGCGATATAATCGCATATAAATATGCACATAATGTGATTTATTTGTTAACAATCCACATTTGTTAACAAGGAATTTATGATTTGCGGATGTGAAGACGGGGGTGAATATTTTGAAAATCTCCTTTTTTTGCATCTTCTATTTTAAATCTATCTTTAATAAAAATTAAAAAAATGAGACCAATTAAACTGGGGTTAATTGCTGCCGTTATGCTGACGGTTACAGCCTGCAAAAACAAATCAGATCAGTCGCAAACCGTATTTTTTGACAAATCAGGAATGGATACCACCGTTAAACCCGGGGATAATTTCTTTTTATATGCTAACGGCAAATGGCTGAAAAACACCAAAATCCCTGCATCTGAAACAGGATGGGGCTCGTTTTATGTGTTGCGCGATAAAAATGAAGCCAACATCCACCAGTTATTGGATTATGCGGCCGCACATGACGATACCACAGGCAGCATTAACCAAAAAGTTGGCGATTTATATAAAAGCGGCATGGATACCGCAGCGATTGAAAAACTGGGGTATGACCCGGTTAAGCCACAACTCACCAAAATTGCCGCGGTGAAAGATTATAAGGACCTTGTCAAATTAGCTGCAGACGGTTTCAAAACCGGCGACGGCTTCCTTTTCGGGTTTTATATTTCGCCTGATGACAGGATCAGCACCAAAAATGCTGCACATTTCGACCAGACCGGGTTGAACCTCCCCGACCGCGATTATTATTTTAAAACAGATACTGCTTCCAAAAAAATACTCGACGGTTATGTTAAATACATCGCCAAGCTGTTTACATTAGCCGGTGTTGACCCTGCCACCGCCGCGGCAAAAGCGTCGGGCATTTTAAAACTGGAAACTGCAATCGCGGCATCGCACCTTACCCCTGTTCAATTGCGCGACCCGGTAAAAAACTATAATAAATTTACCTTTGCTGATTTTCAAAAACAGGTGCCTGATATCGACCTTACCGATGCCTTTAACCGCATGAGCCTTAAAGCAGATACCGTTCTGGTTGGGCAACCGGCTTATTATAAAGCCCTTAACGGTTTGTTGAAATCGCAGCCAATCGATCTATGGAAAGATAAAGCCACATTTGAGGCCTTGAGCGGGGCATCCACCTACCTGAGCAAAGCTTTCAGGGATGCGCATTTTGATTTCTTTGGAAAAGTATTGAACGGCCAGAAACAGCAAAGGGATCGCTGGAAGTTAGTGTCCGAAGATGTTGATAATGGCCTTGGTGAGTTGCTGGGACAGTTGTATGTGCAAAAATATTTCCCGCCTGATGCCAAAAAAAGGATGCTCGACCTGGTAAATAACTTGCAGGCCGTTTACCGGGAGCGGATCGAAAAACTGGACTGGATGAGCGCCGAAACAAAAAAACGCGCACTTGAAAAGCTGGCCGCCTTTACCAAAAAGATCGGCTATCCCGACAAATGGAAAAAATATGATGATGTGCAGATCAGCAAGGACGCTTATTACCAGGATGAGCAATCGATCGCTGCACATAACTATCGGGAAATGATCAAAAAGATGGGGAAACCTGTCGACCGCTCGGAATGGGGAATGACGCCGCCAACCATTGACGCTTATAACAACCCGCTATTTAACGAGATCGTCTTCCCGGCCGGGATCCTGCAATCTCCATTTTTTGACAAAGACGCCGACGATGCGCTCAACTATGGCGCTATCGGTGTAGTGATCGGCCATGAAATGACTCATGGTTTTGACGACGAAGGCCGGCAATATGATAAAGACGGCAACCTGAAAGATTGGTGGACTCCCGAGGACGCCGCCAAATTTAAGGCACGGGTAAAAGTATTGATCAACCAGTACAGCCAATATACTATTCTAAATAATTTGCACGTTAACGGCGAACTTACGCAGGGTGAAAACCTGGCGGATGTGGGCGGAGCGATGATTGCCTACCAGGCATTTAAAAATACCCCCGAAGGTAAAAGCGATACCAAAATAGATGGTTTTACACCCGATCAGCGCTTCTTTTTGTCGTTAACCCGCGTCTGGCAAAGCAAAATTACGGATGAGTCGGCCAGGGTGCGCATCAATGTCGACCCGCATTCGCCGGCAATGTACCGGGTAATCGGACCGTTCACCAATATGCCGGAGTTTTATAAGGCGTTTAATATCAAACCCGGAGATAAAATGTATCGGCCCGATAGTTTGAGGGTGAAAGTTTGGTAAATATTTTTGAACGGGGACAGATTTACGAAGTTTTTGAAACTTCGTAAATCTTATCGTAAATTGAATTTCACCGAATAGGATCTATTCAAATTCAATTGCATTTTTTGTGTTTACCGCCCAATCCGTTATTGAATTTTTAATATTTTGTTTTTCGTTGGATGTTAATATTTGTTTGTTTGGGAAATACCAGCTATCTGTTGCTTTAAGCCAAATAATTAATCCCTTTGTCCCTAATTCATATTCAATCTCGGCAATTCTTCCTTTCTCAACAAAATAAACAAAACCATTCCGTCCATGCGATTTTAAATGAACTCCATCTATATCCTTAAAACTTCCAACACCATCCTTAATACGTCTTTCTGCGGCCCATTGATCTTTTAGCTTTTGAGAATAATAATGTTCAAAATGCGTGTCGTCGATTTTTAGTACTGTTGAACCAAATGGTATCTTCCACTTTATTTCTTCTAAATTTCGTTTAATTTGAAGATTACAATATTGGGCTTGCTCATTCATGCTCATTTCTTCAGCGGCAATTGAAAGGTCTGACCAAAAATGATCCGAAAAATAGTGACCAGTTTCTTCTGCCAATTCAATTAAGCTCTCTAAAGCAAGTCCCAATTCTCTGTTATCAAAAAATTCGATACAATTTTTGAATTGGCGATGAGTTTTATATAATTCTGGCGAAAATTCAAGGATATTGCTAATGATTTCCTTAGGAGAACGATCGTTTGCTTTCTGTTTAAAAAAATCAAGAAATTTCATATCCTTTATCCATAAATTCAAATACTGTTATTTTTCATGTTTATAAATAATTTTTTATACCGTCAACTTCTTATACTTAATCCTTTTCGGCGCAATATCTCCCAACCGCTTCTTGCGGTTTTCCTCATAATCCGTATAATTCCCTTCAAAAAAGTAAACCTGGCTATTGCCTTCAAAGGCAAGGATGTGGGTGCATATCCTGTCTAAAAACCAGCGGTCGTGACTGATCACCACCGCGCAGCCGCCAAAATTTTCGAGCGCCTCTTCCAAAGCGCGAAGGGTATTTACGTCGATATCATTGGTGGGCTCATCCAGCAGCAGCACGTTTGATCCCTTTTTCAGGGTGATGGATAAATGCACGCGATTGCGCTCCCCACCGGACAAAACGCCTACTTTTTTTTGCTGATCGGCGCCGTTGAAGTTAAATTTGGATACATAGGCCCTCGAGTTGATCGGCTTGTTGCCTACCATAATGGTTTCCAATCCGCCGGTTACGTTTTCCCAAACCGATTTATTGGGATCAAGGTCATCATGCATCTGGTCGACATAGCCCAGCTTAACTGTTTCGCCGACACGGAAAGTACCCGCATCCGGCTTGTCCTGGCCGGTGATGAGGCGGAAAAGCGTAGTTTTACCGGCGCCGTTGGGACCGATAATGCCTACAATTCCGGCAGGAGGCAATGAAAAGCTCAGGTTATCGAACAGCACTTTATCGCCATAGGCCTTGCTTACACCATTAGCCTCGATCACTATGTTCCCCAAACGCGGACCCGGCGGGATGAACAACTCCAGTTTTTCTTCGCGGTCTTTTGTTTCTTCGGATGCTAATTTATCATAATTGGATAAACGGGCCTTCGATTTGGCGTGGCGACCCTTTGGCCCCATGCGCACCCATTCCAGCTCGCGCTCCAGGATTTTCTGACGCTTGCTTTCGCCTTTCTCCTCCTGCGCCAACCGTTTGGCTTTTTGGTCCAGCCATGAGGAATAATTTCCCTTCCATGGGATACCTTCTCCCCTGTCCAGTTCAAGTATCCAACCTGCCACATTATCCAAAAAGTAGCGGTCGTGGGTAACGGCGATCACAGTACCTTTATATTGTTTTAAATGCTGCTCCAGCCAATCGATCGACTCTGCATCAAGGTGGTTTGTCGGCTCATCCAGCAATAACACATCCGGCTCCTGCAATAACAGGCGGCATAGCGCCACTCGGCGGCGTTCCCCACCTGATAAAACGGCTATTTTGGTATCCGGATCGGGGCAGCGCAAGGCATCCATAGCACGTTCCAGCTTAACATCAAGCTCCCAGGCATTCACCGCATCAATTTTGTCCTGCAATTCACCCTGGCGGGTCATCAGCTTGTCCATTTTATCGGCATCACCGTAATATTCCTCAAGTCCAAATTTTTCGTTGATCTTTTCGTATTCTTTCAATAAAGCGGTAGTTTCAGATACACCTTCTTCCACAACTTCCTTTACCGTTTTATTGGGGTCAAGTTCCGGTTCCTGGCTAAGGTAGCCTACGGTATACCCGGGCGAAAAAACAACCTCGCCGATATTTGTTTTGTCTATTCCGGCTATAATTTTCAGCAGGGACGACTTACCCGAACCATTTAAACCGATAACACCTATTTTGGCCCCGTAAAAAAAGGATAGGTATATATTTTTTAAAACTGTTTTTTGCGGCGGGTAAACCTTACTGACGCCTGCCATTGAGAAAATTATCTTTTCGTCTGCCATCTGTATGTTAGTTATTTTTAGGGTTGAGAGGGCTAAATTAGGGAATTGTTGATTAAGTTGAAGGTGCAAATGATTGATTTGCTGATTAAAGTAATGAGAGGTTATATTGATCAAAGGAGGCTAAAAATACAGCGTTACCTTAAGCAATCAGTTGACTAATGCTGTTTGGGTGTTCGCTGCGGGCCGGGCCACCAACCGGCGGATCATACTGCACGGCCTTATCCACGGGCGTGTATCCGCTTCTATCCTTAACGCGAGCATCCGTTCCAACAAAACTAACAAATAACCCTTTTTCACATGCATGCCGTTATACTCGATACAGATTGGGGACCGTCGATTTGTTTGCTGAGATGATGCCTGATATCCGCATCTTTTTTGTAGGTTTAGAAAAAACAGGATCCAAATATTTATAAACCTAGCAAACAGCTATGACCATACTTCGTATTGAACATAAAGTGCCAAATTTTGAGGGGTGGAAAAAGGCATTTGAAAGCGACCCTATCGGTCGGGAAAAATCGGGCGTACGCCGTTACAGCATCTTTCGCCCCACTGATGACCTTAATTATGTAATTATCGATCTGGAATTCGATGGCTTAGCTGATGCCGAAGCAGTGCTGGCCATGCTGCGAAAATTGTGGGAACGGGTGGAAGGCCACGTTATGTTTAACCCGCAAACCCGGATACTCAATGTAACAGAATCCATGGTTTATTAATTTGCCACCCTGAGACACTCTTTAACGTCGGCTGGTGAAGTTGTAGGTGCAGGGCGCAACTAAAATTTATAGAGATGCAAGATTTCGCGTGCCGACGTATTTTTGGCGTAACGCACTGGTAGAAGCGGCCCAGCCTGAGGGGCCTGTCCCGATAATAATCGGGATCATACGCCTGCATGGCCTTAGGCGCGAAGGCCACTATCCGTTTCAATCCCAAACGCAACAAGCGATTTTTTATGAATATCCTCCATGGAAATCGAGTCTGATAATGAGTCAATTGGATAGTTTATCGATAAATAATTTAAATGTGGGAGCTATGTACGTCGGTTCGGCAATTCCAAATTCATAAAAATCAACTGCCACAATAGCGTCGTTAATCTTATCAAAAGCGTAACCTAAACTCGACCCGTCGCTTCCAAAAAAGAAATAATTATTGCCTTTGGGATCATGTTTATAATAGGGATTGAGGGCAATTAGGTCTACAACTTCCCAAAATAAAACATAATGTTCATCGTTTAAAAATCCAGCAGCCCCGTTATGCTTTTGTATGAAATCTAAGTAGTCTTTATCAATCGGGAAATCAAGTTTTTTTACCACTGCGTCAAACGTGTCGGCAGTTGGTAAATCATTTTTTTTCAACGTAGATAAAATTTCCATATTCGGTAAAATGCGCAAACAAATATGAATGAAATTTTGCGCGTAGCAAACCTATTCGAAGCTATTTTCCGTATACAAGTTATCTGCAAATTTAACGTTATTGTAACATTACCTTGTGCCGTATTGTCATACAATTGACTAATTTGTCTGTTCTTGTCACGTTAAGGGTGATTGGTACGTATCTTTAATTAAACTATTCGCCCTCAATTCTATCAAATAGATATTAATTTATGATTTTTTTATAAAAATCATTGCAAATGCGGGTTTTATTTATAAAATTGCTAAAAATTATTTAAGTTTATTGCAGCGCATATCATCTGAATGTCTGCTTTACTATTAACTTAAAAACTTGGCAATAATATTGTTGATATGTGTAAAACAAACTCGTCCCAATTATTGAAACAAATTAATACATTAGGGCGTTGATAAATCGGAAGGATATATATGGAAGCTAAATTTTCGCCGCGGGTAAAGGACGTTATTCAATATAGCAGGGAGGAGGCACTACGTCTCGGACATGACTATATTGGTACTGAGCACCTTTTATTGGGATTGATCAGAGACGGGGACGGCGTAGCAATTAAATTATTAAAGGAATTAACCGTTGATACAGCTAAACTCAGGCGCTCGGTTGAAGATGCTGTAAAAGGAACTATCGGCACTAACGTACATATTGGAAGCATCCCCCTGACTAAACAGGCGGAAAAGGTGCTCAAGATAACTTACCTGGAAGCCAAAATTTTTAAAAGCGATGTGATCGGTACGGAGCATTTGCTGCTTTCTATTCTTCGCGATGAGGATAATATCGCCTCACAGATATTGATGCAGTTTCATGTGAATTACGAAATTTTCAAGAGCGAGGTTGAATCGCAAAAAAATAATGTGACCGACGAAATGCCGGGTTCACCTACCGGAGGCGATGATGATTTTAAAGAAGAAGAATCATTCAGCCAGCCAAAAAAGGTATCCGACATCAAATCAAAAACACCTGTTCTCGACAATTTTGGCCGTGATTTGACTAAGGCTGCCGAAGATGGTCGTTTAGACCCCATTGTTGGCCGCGAAAAAGAAATTGAACGCGTATCGCAGATCCTTTCACGACGCAAAAAGAACAACCCTATATTAATAGGCGAACCCGGTGTGGGTAAATCAGCTATTGCCGAAGGTTTGGCATTGCGGATTGTGCAGCGCAAGGTGTCGCGCGTTTTGTTTAATAAACGCGTGGTTACTTTGGATCTTGCTTCGCTTGTTGCCGGTACCAAATACCGCGGACAGTTTGAAGAGCGCATGAAAGCGGTAATGAACGAACTGGAAAAATCGCCCGATGTAATTTTATTTATCGACGAGATACATACCATCGTTGGCGCCGGCGGCGCATCCGGATCACTTGATGCTTCGAATATGTTTAAGCCTGCCCTGGCACGCGGCGAGATACAATGCATAGGCGCTACAACTTTGGACGAATACCGCCAGTATATTGAAAAAGACGGCGCGCTGGATCGTCGTTTCCAAAAGGTAATGGTTGAACCGGCAACCCCCGATGAAACCATTGAAATACTGAACCGGATAAAGGAAAAATACGAAGAACATCATGGCGTAACTTATACTCCCGAGGCCATTAACGCCTGTGTTAGCTTAACTACCAGATACATCACCGATAGGTTTTTGCCCGACAAGGCGATCGATGCTTTGGATGAGTCCGGTTCGCGTGTTCACTTAACCAATATCCATGTACCTCAAAATATTTTGGATATTGAGCAGAAGATCGAACAGATAAAGATCGAGAAAAACAAAGTGGTTCGCAGCCAGAAGTATGAGGAGGCGGCTAAATTGCGCGATACCGAAAAGCACTTGCTGGAAGAACTGGAACAGGCGAAAGCAATTTGGGAAGCTGAAACAAAATCAAAACGCTATACGGTAACCGAAGACAATGTTGCCGAAGTAGTATCGATGATGACCGGCATCCCGGTTCAGCGCGTTGGACAGGCCGACAGTCACAAGCTGTTAAATATGGCCGAAACCGTAGGCAGCAAAGTTATCGGCCAGGAAGAAGCGATCAAAAAATTGACTCGTGCCATTCAGCGAACACGCGCAGGTTTGAAAGACCCGAAGAAGCCAATTGGTTCCTTTATATTCCTTGGGCCGACAGGTGTGGGTAAAACCGAACTGGCAAAAGAGCTTTCACGCTTTATGTTTGATACTGAGGATGCCCTGATCCAAATAGATATGAGCGAGTATATGGAAAAATTTGCCGTATCGCGTTTAGTTGGAGCGCCTCCGGGCTATGTAGGGTATGAAGAAGGCGGACAGTTGACCGAAAAGGTACGCCGCAAGCCATACGCTGTAGTATTACTTGATGAAATCGAGAAAGCACACCCGGACGTATTTAACATCCTGCTGCAAGTACTTGACGAAGGCCAACTGACCGACTCGCTTGGTCGTAAGGTTGACTTCAGAAATACGATCATCATCATGACCTCCAATATCGGCGCACGCCAGTTGAAGGATTTTGGCCAGGGAGTTGGTTTTACTACCAGTGCTAAATCGCTGCAGGCCGACTCACATTCAAGGGGCGTAATTGAAAATGCTTTAAAACGCGCATTCGCACCTGAGTTTTTGAACCGTATTGACGACGTGATCGTGTTTAACTCGCTTGGAAAAGAAGAAATATTCAAGATCATCGATATCGAACTGGCCTATTTGTTTAACAGGGTACACCAGTTGGGCTTTAAAATTGAGCTTACCCTGGGCGCAAAAGAGTTTATCGCCGATAAAGGTTATGACTCTCAATTCGGTGCCCGCCCGTTGAAACGGGCTATCCAGAAATATTTGGAAGACCCAATCGCTGAAGAAATATTAAAAGGCGAGCTTGGCGACGGCGACACTATGGAGATTGACTTTGATAAGGAAAGCAACGAAATAAAGATTGTTGCCAAAAACAAAGGAGAAAGCAAAAAGCCCGAAGAAGAAGAGCAGAAGTAAACGAGTTTTTTAGATAAATGAAATCCCGGTAAGTTCAAAACCTACCGGGATTTTTTGTTTTTTTTAATTGAAATTGATCTAGTGATTTTTAAACTGACAAATCTTCAATTCTACTTCCCAACGACTTTTATTTTGCCCAACTTATAACCAACGCTGCCACTCATATCGCTTCCCTCAATAATTATGGTGTAAACCGATGGGCTACCGGCAGAGAAAAAGGAGACTTGTGCTTCACCATTAGCATCGGTAATAATGTTGGGTTCCCAGTCGATAGTGGAGCGCAGATCCGGTGCATAGCGTGCCGCGTCTTTTACCGCGTATTTTGGCTTATAAAACTTTTTGGGCCAGGTGAGAGGTAACGTCTTATATAAATACATTCCTGGCGTATTGCCAATGATTGGTCCGTGGCCGGAACGGCTGGTGATCTCCACAAATAAATACTCATTCATGTTAACACCAAGCCTGGATGCATAGTATATCGCGTACTTGGCTGTTGACATCACTTCTATCCCCTTTACATCTTCGGCGCCATGCTCTTCTAGGTAATTTTTAAATGTGATAAAATCCAGTGGCTGATAAACATCGTGTAAAAATATTCCGTCCACTAAAAGCACAACATGTTTAAAATGAGCATAATACCAGCGTGGAACCAGTCTGCTATTCATTTCTCCAAACCCACTGATATTTTCTTCGAGTAATTGCAAAAGACTTTTCTTGCCTGCTTTTTCAAGGTCTTTTTCGTCTAATATAACATCGGCATTTCCGGGGCCATTTAAATTTTGTGATCCTTTTACTATTTTTTTTGCGGATATCTTTACTTCCTTCAGTAAATGAGCGCCCGCAGGAATGCCCGCCTGGTACCTGATCAGCGCCGCTTTTTTGGTATAATTAAGCAAAGTGGTATCGCTGTTTACATACCAGGGCGTTAGCGGAGGCCCTGCTGCTTTTGTAAAAACCGGAGGTTGCTGCTCTTCCATATCAATTCCCACATTGAAACTTTTCCCATTTTTGTTCGTCGCTTTAATGACGAATACCGGGGTATCTACCGGCGGGAAATGGTCAAAAACAAATTTTCCATTCTTGTCGGTAACCGTATCCATCAGTATAAGCGGAGATTTTGAAAACAGTACCACATGGGTTACTTTGAGCGGCCGGTTAAACATCGTACCGACGCGGCCTTTCACGGTCATTTCGTGTTCTGGCTGGTAAGCGATAGCGGATGGGTTAAATACATCTTTCCAGTCGTAACCCACCCACCCCTGGGTTAACAGCAGGTTATCCAGCGCTTGCCACCTTTCTGTACCTGGCCCTGAAAGATAATAGCCGGGTTCTTCCACAAATCCTTTTAATTCGGAAGTCAGGAGCATATGGTTGAGCACATTTTTATTGTTTAAAGTATCCGTTTCCACTTGGGCATCGTCTGTAACTGCGAGTGAAAAACTACCCTGAACCGGCTTGTCTATGTTATCGGTTACTTTTATTTTTAAGGCGATGCTGTCCTTTGTGCAGTATGAAGTTTTATCGGTAATAAACCCGATATGGAGGCCATCATGATGGTCAATAAACACCAGGCGTTCATTCAAAGGCTGCCTGTCTGTCGTCATTAATGTAATATGAGCTATCCCGGTTGGAAATGCGCTTTTTGCTATTTTCTTTGTAAAAGCGCCTTCGCTCAAACTGATAACTGCGGCATAACAAACAATCCCCCTTGACTTACCGATTAAAAAATATTTATTGCCTGACTGTACAATATCAGGCGTCGCCAACGCCGATACATCTAGTGAATCACGATCAACAGGATCATTCACATGCAAAACCGTCCCAGATGTCTTTATAGCCGGCAGCGGAAATTCCTTTGTCGCTCCACCAGGAAGTATAATCTTTGCGGAATATACCTCGCCCGCCTTTACCGGCAGGTCAAAACTGCCGATGCCATTATGTACCGATTTAAATTCCGCAACCGGCTTCTGATCGCGGCCGGTAATTACCCCGCTTACATTTACACCTTTTCCATCTTCGTTAATGGCCTTAAAGCCAATGTACGCCGGCAAGCCCGAGACCAGGTTGCCGCCCTCGGGTAAAAATTGCAGGTCGATATTTTCCGGTCGGTTTAAAGTAACGGGGATGACCACTTTTTTATCTTTTTGTTCACTTTCCGCAATTATAGCCATGCCCAACGCCTTTTGAGGGATATTAAAATTTATATCCAACAGGCCGTCCACGCCCGTCCGGAGTTTTTGCTTAAATAGCTGCTTGCTTCCGCTTAGTGCTTGTATTTGCATTGACTGGGCTGCAAACGGGATTTTGTTTATGCTACTGAACAGTAATCCGGCGGTGAGCATATTATTGCCGCTCAGAGTTGAAACACCGAAGCGGGTTTTTACCAATAAGTCTTTCTCGTTTGAATTGCTTATGTAAAAGCTGCGATAAAAAAAATAATCGTCGCCAAAATTCCGGCTCCAGTTGGTGTAAGCGCGGATAGTATAGGTACCCCCGGAAAAGGTTTTTTCATCAAGGCTAATGCTCCCCCAGCTAAGGCCAGAAGCAACGGGTAATTTGTATTGCTGGATCACCCTGCTGCTATCATTGGTTATGTCAACATACAAGATCCCACCCTCGCCCGACGCCGCTAAATAGGTCGCATCGAGCAGGTAGGCTTTAAACCAAATGGTATCGCCAACAGCATAGTAGGGCTTATCAAATTGCAGGTAAATTTTTTCACGCGGTTTTTCGCGATTGAGACTATCTGACAACTTAGCAAGTTTCCTCAGCTCATCTTTCAGGTTGATATGGCTCGCCGTCGATTTTTTTGCGTTATCATCGAACGCCGCTCCGCCATTGCCTGATTGGGAAAAGCAGGTTAATGGCAACAGCAGCAATAAAGATATAATCGGCTTAAGCATTCAAATGGCGTGCATGGAAAATAAAGATAAGAAGAAATCCGAGGCAATCTTCTTGCTGCACGAAATTCAACTACGCTTTTCTACCCTATCATAAAATCCGCCGAAGGTGTTGTTTTTTACGGCTTCTTCCCTAAAAAAGTCGCCGGGGAAGCCCAACTCAATAGCGCTTGCTTCGTTTAATTTTTGCAAATGCTCGTCGTTCAGGTGAACCTCAACCGTTTTAAGATTATCCTCCAGTTGGCTTAGTTTGGTAGCGCCGACCACAGGTATCGATGAAAAGCCCTGCTGCATCGTCCACTTCAGGGCAACGTTACCGGGCGAAACACCGAGTTCATTAGCGATAGCAGTTACCGCTTTTGTAATAGTTTCGGCGCGCTGGTTACGGCGGTTGCTTTCAGGTTTTATCCTGCCAGGCTCGCCGCGAAGGTATTTACCGGTTAGTGCGCCGCCGCCAAGCGGTGCCCAGGGGGTAACCGTCATCCCGAAATGTTTGGCCATCGGGATCAGCTCCCGCTCGGGAGTACGGGCCAGCAGGCTGTACTCAACCTGCAAAGCAATAAATTGGTTCCAGCCCATCAGTTCGGCCAGGGTATTCCCTTTGGCAACTACCCAGGCGGGCGTGTCGCTGATGGCGGCATAGTTGATCTTGCCCTGCCTGATGAGGTCATCCATCCCGCGTAAAACTTCGTCAATCGGTGTCAGGTCGTCCCATACGTGCAGGTAAAACAGGTCGATAAAATCCGTTTTCAGGCGCTTAAGGCTATCCTCCACGCTACGCATCATGTTTTTGCGATTATTGCCCGATGCATTGGGGTTGGTAATATTATCTTTTAATGAATATTTGGTGGCTACTACAAAATGATCACGATCATGGTTGTGCAGGTATTCGCCGATGATCTTTTCGCTTGTACCCAATTTGTACATGTTGGCAGTATCGATGAAATTACCGCCCGCCGTGGCAAATGCGTCCATAATGGCGAAACTGGTTTCTTTGTCGGCGCCCCACCCCGCTTCGGTACCAAAGCCCATGGTACCTAAGCATAGTTCCGAAACTTTGAGGCCCGAGCGGCCTAGTAATTTGTATTTCATAATTATTGAAAGATGTTGGTAAGCAATTTTTGATTCTGAAGGTAAAATAAATATAAAACAATATGAGTCTGCATTTTGTAATTTACATTAACTAATCGTACGGTCATGAAGATATTAAATATCCATAAAACCATAAGTCCTGACCAGTTGCTTCAATTGATAAAGGAAAAGCTGAACCCGCTTTTTAGGGAACAAAGACAGACAGCTATAGATTTTACAACAGAAAACAAAAATGGAATAATTGAAATTTCGCAGCCTGACCTTTACGAGGGTTTTTTATTCAGAATTGGAATAAAGGGGCACGAACTGCAAGTTTCCCGCTCGGAACATTATGTGGATGATGTAAATTCACTCACAATAGAATCTATCCTAAACACCCTGTTTGAAGAATTGGCGGATGATGGCTTGGTAACGCTCGTGCTGGAAGGGTGAGCTTTTTAAATCAGAAAGACCGAAAACCACCTGACCCACCCAGAACACCCTAATACACCCGGAACAACAATTTTTCCTTTAATCCGTTTGCTTTTATCAAGAATTTTCTTTATTTATTCGCCATTCAAATTTGGGGGCAGGACAGAAAAATGGCCCAATGTCTAACGACCAGCCTATCAGCTTATCCAGCTGAACTTGTACTCCAGCATCGGGTTTTTCATTCTTTCAGCGACACGCAGCAATCGTCCGGGCAGAGCCATAATATAATCACGTGCTTTTTCGCCGGTTTCGCTCAAATCAACCCTGCTCTCAATTTTCCAGTCTTCAATAAGCTCCTTTAGTATATCGACATAATCGATCGCCGTGTAAATACCCAAACGTTGGGCGGCGTCGGTAAAATGGCCAAAGGTTTGACCAATTTTTAAGCCCACTTCACGCAAAAAGTGTGCTGGCATCACGATTTTTTTCCGCATCATGTCCTCAAATGCCAGTATAGCCTCATTGGCGTCGACCTCAAATATTTTTTCAATAAAATATTTGTAGGCCTTTGCATGGCGGGCTTCGTCGCCGGCGATGACGCCGCACATTTTTGATAGCAAGGTATCGCCATCCTTTTTTGCCTGCGAAGCAACTCTCCGGTGCGAGACATTAGTTGCAAGTTCCTGGAAGGAAGTATATATAAAATTTCGGTAAGGGTCGTGGCCGGTGCCGATATCAAAGCCGTCGGAAATGAGGTATTGCGTCGATACTTCCATCATCCGCATATTTACCCTGCCCGATAGATATAAATATTTATTCAGCAAATCGCCGTGACGGTTTTCTTCGCCGGTCCAGTGCCTTGTCCACTGCATCCAGCCACCCTCTTCATCGCGCGACACGCCCTGAACCATCGTTAACCATGATTCGTAAGTAGGCAATGCTTCCTCGGTAATGGTGTCGCCAATTAATACTGCTACCAGGTCGTACGACAGGCCCTGGGCGCTTTCCTGTAATTCTTTAATTTCATTGAAGAAAGTTTCACGGGATGAGTCAGGCAAAAAATCTGAAGGCTGCCAAATTGTGTCGATGGGTTTCAAATACTCATTCTTTTTTTCAAGCATGAATTTTTCCACGTGCATCATCACTTCCCTTCGCTTTTCTTCAAAAAATCTCATAATTATCTATTAGCGGGTAAAGGTAATGATTTATAATAACATAAAATTTATCATTTTTGGCCGGGGTATCCAATAGCTTCTTTCATACAATCGGGCAGGTTTTCAACAGACGGTGAACTATTAAAAATAGAAAAGTTGCCGCTGTATTCCCATAACATACCGGGCATCCCTAACAACTTCAACGTTTGCCGCACACATTTAATATACCTGCACCTGCTGTCAAGGTCGGCGTATTTATTATATACGCCATATTCCCCGCACAACACCGGCACATGGTACCTGGAGGCCCAATTTTTCACTATTTGAAGCTTATCCCTTACCGACTGTTCGTTCGTTCCCGTCAATCGGGTATTCCTTATAATTTTTCTCTCCGTCGGTGTTTTTGGCTTTAGGGTCAATAGCCGGAAATTTTTCTGCATTGTAGGGAAAGGGCACGCCCGTTGTAGCTTCCTGGTCCCCTACCCATTCGGCGCCCTGGTGAGTAAATAAAAATGGTTCATAAAAGTGATAGGTATAGATAATATTCTTGTCGGTAATGGGCGCAGAGCGGCTCAACTCGTAAATGCTGTTATAATTCGAAGCGCCTATAATTAACGTGCGGTTGTTATCCAGCCGTCGGATCGCTGTTACTATGGCCAATGCCGCGTCATTCCATATTTTGGGATCCATATGCGGAGGTTCGTTATAAAGTTCAAAAAAAAGGAAATCGCTGCTAACATGTCTATATCTCATCGTAAGCTTTAACCAAAGCTGTATGATATTTTTTGTTTCTATAAGATAATTATTTTCATTAAAATTACCGGAATGATAATCTATTATCAGTTTAAACCCGTATAAACGGCATTGCTTAATAACTTTATCAATGCGCGAAAATATTTGCCCGTCCGGAATATGTGAGTTTTCATAGAACTCGAAAGCAACCGGAAGCCTGATACTTTTAAAGCCGAGGTGCTTTAAGAGGATAAAATCAACATCTTTTAAGTTGTCTTGGTTTAAAACATCCTTATCCCACGTTTGTTCCAACCATGAAACACTTATTCCATTATCCAGGGTTTTAGCTCTTTCAAAGACCGTGAAACGCGGATTAGGCGGATTACCATTTGTTATAAGAGGAAACGCATGGACAAATATTAAAAGAACAAATGTGCGTATTTTAATATTTGATGCTAATTTAAGGGTTGCCCAGCGATAAAAAGCATGTTTATATGTGCATAAGTATGTGTGATGACATTTGAGAATTTTCATTTACTTTATGCGGATTAGATATCGATCACCAAAATATTGTCCTGATTTAAGATAGCTAAGAATGTTTGTTCAAATAACAAAAGAAGAATTTTTAAAAGAAATTTCTAAAAAAGCCTGGTACCAGACTAATAATATTATCTGGATGATAATTCTTGTTTATCCGATATTCAGCATTGTCGATTTTACATTTGCAAATAGTATTTGGCTCGAATTCTTTTTTATACGCGTAATCACTGATCTTATTATCCTGGCATTATATACCCTTTTTCAGCGAAGAAACTATAATTACCGTGTGCTGCTTCATTTGACGCTTTTTTTTATTTCGGCTACCTCAGCACTCCTGTGCAATATAGTTGACCTCCAGCAATTGAATATTTATTATTTAATGTTTTCTGCGATTTTCCTTTTTTTCAATTTACAGGTGTTTTGGGAGCCCATCAATTCGATTATCCAGGCTTTAGTGGCAATTTTACTGCTTGCGTTATTCTTCGGCCTCTATAGCCAGTACTCGTTAGACTTTGTTATCACCAATGGCGCCCAATTCTTCTTCGTTATTGTTTTAATCTCCTGCCTTTTGCCTGGAACACGTTATAAGATCGTTGAACGGGATGTGCGTTCCCAGTTATTGATCGGGAAATCAAATGAACAGTTAAAAGAACAGTACCGGGATATTAACGAAAAAAATAACATCATCGACGCCCAGTACGGGGAGCTGCGAAAACTGGACAGCCAGAAAAATAGTTTTATAAATATCGCCGGGCACGACCTCAAAAACTTAGTTGGCTCCATTATCATGAGTAACAATATGTTAAAGGATGAGGAATATCGCTTAAGCCAGGACCAGGTAGAATTAATTGGTTATATATCCGAAGCATCCGAAAAGATGCAGTACCTGCTTAATAAATTGATGGATGTCAAAGAGATCGAGGCGCCTGAAATGAAGTTCGACATGGAGATCTTTGACGTAAATGCCGAGGTTTTGCATGTGTTCAGGGGATTGATTGAAACGGCCCAGATGAAAAACATCCACCTGGTTGATAATATCGCCAAAAACCCCATCGAGGTTAGCCTCGACCGGGTGTTCGCAAGCCAGGTATTTCAAAACCTGCTTTCGAATGCGATAAAATTTTCCCAAACCAATAACAGCATTCGCGTTGTGACAAGCATGCAGCGTCAGAAATGTGTTTTCGAAATAATTGACGAAGGTATCCCCATCGGGCAATATGAACTTGATACGATGTTTAACAAATTAAAAACGCTGAGCGAAGCCTCTGGTCATGTTGAAAACAGGCTGGGTTTAGGGCTTTCGATAGCAAAATTAATGACCCAGGAAATGGGAGGTGAACTCTCATACCGCAGCGATGATAACGGCAATTATTTTAGAGTTGAATTTCAAGCATTAAACTAATATTTACAACCAATGAACAAATTTATCACCTTATTAGCCCTTGTATTTCTTTTAAGTAAGGCATCATTGGCCCAAAGTATAGTGTCCTTTAAGTCCCAGGGATACGAAGACAACGCAATTTATGGAATGAGCGGCGCAAGCTCATTTTATGTAAAGATATCGCCCCTGGCAGAGATTGAAGGAAGTAAATTGGTGCTGTATTTCGAGCCTTCCCAGGCCATAATAAAGGAGCATTCTTTTATCAACGTCATCCTCAACAACAAGCCTGTTTACAGCTCGCGACTTCCAGCCGACTCGATTGATAAAGTTACGATCACCCTGACAAAAGAAAATTTGTCGGACGGCAGATTCCTGAAGATCCAGGTAAAAACTTTGTTAACAGTTACCGATGATATCTGTAAAGACCTTGATAATCCCGCAATGTGGCTCAAGGTTAAAAACTACTCGTACGTGTCGTTGCTTAATAACAAGAATTTCACAGCAAATACCATAAATATCAGCAACTGCTTCACCAGCAAAAGAGCCGTTGTTTATCCCGCTGGAGCCAGTCTGCACGACCTCAAGGCTGTGGCGTGGGCCTACGCACGGCTCAAAAAGAGCACCAATAAACAAATATTCGTTTTCCAGGCCGACCAGGTTCCTGATAGTATAAAAAACTATGTTGAGGTTGGTAACATGTTAGCCCTGCCTGATGACAAAAAATCGCTGATCAAGGTAAGTCCTCAAATTGGGGAGGGTATACTTTACCTTAATAAGTCGACTGCTGTAGCTGTTGATACCATTACCCAAATGGTTAACGAAGGCGGCAGAATGGTCGCCCGGAGATCAGTTTCGCGGGAAACAGTTCCGGCGGAGATACTTTTTGTATCAGGGGGTGATGACCTGGGTTATGAAAGGGCAATAACGGCATTGGGAAATACCAATATATTAAACTCAACCTTCGGCGATTACCTTATCATTAACCAGGCCGAAAATTCGATCATTAATACCGCCGACGAAAACAGGTCAAAATTGACGCTTAAACAGATTGGTGGGTCGAGCGATTTCCTCTCGGGAATCGGTTCGCTGAAAAGTGCGTACAGCTTTAAGAACAGCGACTTCAATTTTACGCCGAAAGAAGTTCAAATAAGTTTTGTCGGAACCTATAGCGGCTTAAGCCCGGGCGACAGGGGTTATTTTAACATTTATCTCAATGGTTTATTGATCAGCAGCGAAAGGCTGGATGCTTCAGGTAAATTGAACACGTCGGTAACTATCAACCGGTATCAGCACCATAAATACAACACGCTGGAATCTGAATTCAGATTTTTTCCAAACGGAATTTGTAAAAATAGCTTCATAAACTTTTTTGGCGAGGTAGATGTCGAGAAATCGTTCCTCGAATCAAAAAATCCTTTCATCTCAAGTGATCTGAGTTTCTACCAATATCCGGAAGCTTTCAACTCTGGTACCACAAAAATAGTCGTATCAAAAAAGATCGCTAAATACGCGGCCGGCGCCCTGGGAGAAGTTGTTTTTGAGTTGAACAATAATATCAATTCGAACAATTTTCCCGACTTCGCTTATTCAGATGAAATTCCAGCCGGTGACCTGAGAAAGTATAACATCATCGCATTCCTGGATAAGGATGATAAGTTGATGAATGAATTTCCTGATGCGCCGATAAAATTCAACAAGAACTTCCGTCTTTATTATGCCGAAAATAACAATTCCAGGCCGATATATTCACTGTCCGACACAGTTTCATCAGGACTGGCTCAGATATTTTACGGCCGCAGTAATAATGCAACCTTAGTGCTCACCGCCACCGGGTCGCATCAATCAGATGCTTTTTTAGCCGCATCTACGTCAATAACCGAGCAGTTGTCAACACTGTCGAGCAATGTATGCGTAACCGATGCCAGTGCAAACAAATACCTGTTCAACATTAATAAATCAAGCGATAACCTTGAGTACGTTGAAACTAAAAGTTCTCTGACCCGTTTTTGGGAGACCTGGAACTTGTATATACTATTAGGCATATTGATATTGATATTGCTCTCGTTCCTTTACGTACGCTCGAGGGTTCAAAGATCACAGGAATTATATAACGACTAAATTTTACTGGCGGGAGCCACTAAAATGGTCTGTTTTACCCTGGCTGTGGTTACCTGCTAAATTGTTTCAACGTGTTATTGAAAGTAAAAAATATGTCTATTCCTGAACTTTTGGTTAATGATGGCTTTATATCCCAGCGGGATCGGGAAAAGATTGACAATTTTTCAGCCAGATCGGGGCGGTCGTTTATAAAAATAGCTTTAAATTTTGGTTATATATCCCGCAAAAATTACGAGCGTTCGATGATCAACGCGGGATATGAATTTAAAGAAATTCGTGAACTTGAGTTTGATCGGGAGGTACTTGAAAAAATAGAGCTGAAATTTGCCGAACAACATTCGGCGTTGCCGTTGCGGATTGAAAACAACCGCGTTATCACGATAATGGCGGATCCAACCAACGAGCTATTTATCGATTTTATACGGTTCACCTATGACCTGGAACCCGAGATCATCGTGGCGTCGGACCTTGACATCGTTTGGTTAAGCCATAAATTGCTTGGGGGCAAATATGTAAAATCAGCTGTTTTTGAGCTATTAAACCGCGATCCGGCTAACTCGGCCTTTACCACGTTTTCATCGGGTCAGCTTATATTCCTGTTTGTAATGCTTGGGCTTATAGTGATTGGCCTGGTACGCGATTTTAAAACCACTTCTATCGCCATCAATGTTGTTATCAGCGTCTTCTTCCTTGTCGCTATCCTTTTCAAATTGTTCCTTGCCCTGGTAGGGTCGCGGTTTGAATTACACCAGGCTGTAACCAGGGAAGAGCTGCGGGAAGTTGTCGAGGCCGATTTGCCCATATATACCGTTCTTCTGCCGGTTTATAAGGAAGACAAGCTGATCAAAAAACTTATCTGGAACCTCCAGGCCATTGACTATCCCCGCGAAAAGCTCGATATAAAGTTGCTGATTGAAGAGGATGACGATAAAACGCTGAACGCCGTGCGAAATCTTGATTTCCCTGCCATTTTTGAAGTCATCGTGGTTCCGTTCCATATGCCGAAAACAAAACCCAAGGCATGTAATTACGGGCTGCATTTTTCAACCGGAAAATTTCTCACCATATACGACGCCGAAGACATACCGGATACCGACCAGCTTAAAAAGGTGGTTACCATGTTCAACAAGCTGCCGTCAAATTTCATCTGTGTACAAAGCGCGCTAAACTATTATAACCGGAATGAGAATTTCTTGACGCGAATGTTTACGCTTGAATATTCGTACTGGTTTGATTACATGCTGCCTGGCCTCGATACTTTGGATATCCCCATCCCGCTCGGGGGCACGAGCAATCATTTTAAGCTCGAAAACCTGGTTGAATTGGGCGCCTGGGATCCGTTTAACGTTACTGAAGACGCCGACCTTGGCGTACGTGCCTATGCAAAGGGATATAAAATTGCCGTCATCAATTCAACAACTTACGAAGAGGCAAATAACGAGCCCTTTAACTGGATACGCCAGCGCTCACGATGGATAAAGGGTTACATGCAAACCTACCTGGTTCATATGCGTAATCCATGGGCATTATGGAAAAAGCTTGGCTGGAGGGGTTTCCTGGGATTCAACTTCTTTATCGGTGCAACGCCGCTCACATTCCTCGTTTATCCTTTTTTGCTTGGTATATTTATTTGTTACGTGGTATTTGACCTGTCAACCATCAAAACGCTATTCCCCGATTGGGTGTTATTTATGTCGATTTTTAATTTGATGGTGGGAAATATACTAATGATTTATATAAACATGATGGCGGTATTTAAAAGGCGCTATTACGAGCTGATATTATTTTCAATTGCCAACCCGGTTTATTGGCTAATGCATTCGGCGGCGGCGTTTAAAGGCTTATATCAACTAATTGTTAAACCTTTTTACTGGGAAAAAACCGATCATGGCCTGAGTAAAGTTACCAGCCCAACAAACGTTGTTAAATGAGGAACTTGTCAAGATACCTGCTTTTAATTGCCGCATTGCTTGCGGTTTACTACGTCGCGTGCGGTATCTACATGAACCAGCTTGGTTATTATAGCCAGGAGGGCCTTTTTTATGTCGAAAAAGCCAAAATAATAATCAGCGGGCTGGGCAACAGGTTAAAAGTTATGGGTCTAACTTCGCCGATACTGCCCTTTTACACCTCATTTATTTTCTCTTTTAAAAATAATTTGTTCGCGCCGGTCATTGCATCGGCCTTATGCACTGCGATACTTTTTTATATGATGGCGAGTTCGCTGATAAGAAGAGTAAAAGACCTGTATTATATATTTATTCTATTGATTGTCTTCTTATTTCACCCAGGCATTTTATATGCAGCTACATCGGGAAAATCCGTGGCCATGATATTGGTCTTCTTCTTCTTGTTCTTTTTTAATTTATTGAGGTTCTATCGGTCAAACACAACTTTTCACGTCTCTATAGCCAGCATTTGCCTGGTTATGCTGATATTTTGCGACTATAAATTTATTTGGCTCACCTTATTTTTTATCCCCCTGGTATTATCAATAACAATACGGAGCATAAATTTGAGCGAACAGGAGTCTATTTTCCGTTTGTTCCAAAGTTTCAATAATCCGTCTCTGCGTCGTAAGCTCATTAACAAAACCTTTGCGCTATATATTATTCTGTTCATACTGCCGCTTGCCTGTATCGTTTGCTACAAACTGCTTAATCTTACCCATGCGCAGGATTTAAACTATTCGGTCGAAAGCCCCTACGCTACCTGGACTGTCTTGGCCGATAAGCTTACCTTCGATCAGTTATCAACAAGTACCATATACCAGCTTCCTGAAACGTCAATCTTAATATCCGCCCGAATACTGATTTTTTGCCCGCTTATGTTGGTTGCTATTTACCTGTTCAGAAACAGCACTTATCAAATATTAACACTGGTTACCCCATTTGCTTTTGTGGAGTTTTTACATATAAAGTACGAGAAGGTATTTTTGCCGCATGAGTATTATCTTATATTTCTGATACTCTCGCTTTTATGTATTTTGTACAAGGCACAAACAATAAAAAATCAAAGTGTTTTAAAATTAGTTGTGGGGATATTGACCTTAGTGCAGCTTTATACCGGCCTTATTTTTCTTCAAAATTCATCGCTTAAGGAAGAACGCAACTTTATTACGGTGGCCCTTGACGGTACCGCGGACAGCCGGGAAAGAGAAAATCGCGGCCTTGCAAAATATATAAACGAATTACCCAGGGATTCGCATGTTTTAGTTGACGACGCGGTTGCTTACCCGGTGGTTGCGTTTACCGCTGATATGCACAAATTAACTTTGCCATACGAGGAGGGTGTGTTTTTAAGTGCTATCGAGGCTCCGGATAAATATGATAATTATGTACTGCTGGCGACGAAGAAAAACGAGGTTACCGGCTTTACCCAATTAAATGACAGGTACGTTCCCATCATCAAAAAATCCAATAGTGCCTTGCGGCTCCGAAGAGTTTACGAAACCGACGACTGGATATTGTACAAGATATTTGATAATTAGCCTTTTGACTAAAGGCCAGGGAGAGTATTATTTGGCGTCGATCTTTCTTTTCACATTATATTCTATTAAAAGCAAAGGCCCTTTGCATGATGCTGCGCCATTCGAATAATATAACCTGCTCATGTTTCTCAATTCCCGCGGCGGACGCATTGCATTGGGTTACAGCCATGGCTGCCCTTTTCCTGATTGCAACTATCCTTGGCGGCTGTGGCGATCATAGTAAGAAGACAGATGTTCCTGCGGTCGGGGCTGCTCAAATTCTTTTATTTAATGGAACCGGGACATCTTCGAACGACGTTGCTGCGATCGAAACAGTCCTCAGCAACGGCCACCTCAACTATGATTCTGCAAATTCTACGGAGTTGAACAGGATGAGCGAATCACAGATCAGGGGATATCACCTGCTAATCATCCCGGGCGGAAATTTTATTGATATTGCTAACAGCCTGGATTCGAGCACAACTATGAATATTCACAACGCGGTGCAGCATGGTTTGAATTACCTCGGAATTTGTGCGGGCGGATTCCTGGCTGGGAATTCGGCCTATTATAAGTGCCTCAACCTGACCCGGGGTGTGGCCTTTAGTTTCTATTCCGCCGAAAGTCAAGGTATTCGTAAAGGGGTGGTGGCGATTGCCAGTCCCGGAGCACCAAAGCTTGATCAGTATTGGGAGGATGGCCCGCAATTTACAGGCTGGGGTTCGATTGTGGGCAAATATCCCGATAACACCCCCGCAATCGTGGAAGGAACTTCAGGAAAAGCGTGGGTGATCCTTGCCGGAATTCACGCCGAGGCCCCCGCGGCTTGGCGGCATGGCATGATCTTCAATACACCAGTCGGTGTAGATAA